>Ga0073900_10001363_pt1 | contig 13663 bp, 13 predicted proteins | sample KloWWTmetKNB5Kit_FD_66666 | JGI IMG/M metagenome (GOLD analysis project Ga0073900, IMG submission 66666) | Active sludge microbial communities from Klosterneuburg, Austria, studying microevolution and ecology of nitrifiers - Klosterneuburg... | ecosystem: Engineered > WWTP > Aerobic digester >...
TAATCAAATTTTATGAAAATCGGCTGAACTTTATTAAAAACAGAACCATCTGTCTATAAGAAAATGACCATTTTGGGTAAATAATTACATTTTTTGTTTTATGGTGACAAAATAAAACCCTCGGCGAATGCAATCTATCGAGGGTTGTTCGTCATAAGTTCAGATCTTTTATTATTTTTTCGCCAATGCATACGGTCTAAACAACTGCCAAAGGCAAATCAATAAAATTAAAGCGAAATAAAGCAAAGACCAGAAAGGTAAAGATTGTCCTAAAAAAGTCCAATCAATGACCGCGCATTCACCTGAACCTGACAGCACTTCTTTTAACACGGCATTAAATGGCAATGCATCAACCAAATAGTTTAAGCCAGGACCACAGCTTGGGACTTGATCTGGTGGTAAATGCTGCAACCAAACATGACGTGCTGCCACACCAACCGACCAACCAATTGCAAGGGTCGCTAAGAAGGCATAACTGCGTTTGAATGCATTTGAAATTGGGTTATGAATAAAGGCGATGAGTGCAATTAAGCCCATGGCGATTAAACCGACGCGCTGAAAAATACACAATGGACATGGGTCTAAACCTTGCACATGCTCCAAGTACAGAGCAAATGAAAGTCCAATAATACTGGTCAGTACCAACACAGCACTGACGATACGGTAATTCCATTGCATGGAAAGTCCTCTTATTTTTTAACGATATTGCGCTAAATATTCTTCAAAGCTAAGCGCATGATCTTGTTCAAGTTGTTGCTGTTTGTACAAAGACGACTGTGCCAGCTGTTCAAAATAATCTTTTCGATCATTCGATAACGGATGCGCAGCATAGTACTGTGCATGTTGCTGCGCCATGATACTGCCAAAATTCCACGTTCCGCCATGTTCTAAAGTATCTGAGATGACATGCGCTGAAAGCGTATTGTCCACATGGTCAAGACGTTGCTGCATGACTTGGACTGACTGTTGATACAATGCACTGTGCTGCATTTGATCGAGTATTGCAGCGCAGTCATCTACCCCTTTTAAATGTTGTTGTACCCAATCTTGTAGCGCGTGCGTGCTTCCATCTGCCTCAATTTGCGCATTTACTGCACGTCCGCGATTCACCACTTCGGTTTGATTACGTTCAATTTGTTCTTGTTCATCTGCCCATAAATCTGGACTTTCATTCAATAAACAATACAAAGCCAAACTTTCTAAAAAGCCAGCTGTGGTTTCATCAATACCAATGGGACTATAAGGATTCACATCGACGGCACGTAATTCGACATAGCCGACACCACGATTCTGTAAAGCTTGCGATGGTGTTTCGCCCGCTTCAGGCACTTGCTTCGGACGCACTAAACTGTAGTACTCATTTTCAATTTGCAGTACATGGTCATTAATTTGAATAGGTTCGCCTGCCGCATTATCCAAGCCTAAATCGCTAAACTGTGGATACGGCGTATGCACCGCTTTTTGTAAGCCTTGCAGATAACTGTTCAAGTCGTTGTAATAAATACCCAGTTGCTTTTGTGCCGAGTTCTGATAGCCCAAACGCCCCATACGCAAAGCGGTCGCTTCAGGCAAATATAATGTTCCTTTGACCAAGGGCAATAAATGATGCTCTCGACCTGTTAAGAAACAACGACAGACTGACGGACTTGCACCAAGTAAATACATCACCAACGGCGTTAAACGAATAAAATTACGAATCAGGCCGAAATAACGATGGCTACGATAATCTTGCAAGCTGAGTTGCTTTAATTGTTGATTCGATTCATGTTGTTGTAAGGCTTCAAATAACTGATCTGGAAAAGATAAATTATAGTGTACGCCTGAAATGGTCTGCATACGGCGACCGTAACGCACCCCTAAACCATGACGATACAAGGTTTTAAAGCGACCAATATTGGATGTACCGTACTGTGCTAATCGAATATTTTCTTCATTATCATCCAACATACAGGGCATCGACAGCGGCCATAATCGCTCGCCATCTTCCAGTTGTTGATGCACCACCGTATGAATATCGCGAAGTTCATTCAACGCTGCTTCAATACTACCGTGCGGTGTGGTGATAAATTCCATCAACGCTTCAGCATAGTCAGTGGTGATATGCGGATGTGTCAGTGCCGAACCCAATGCTTTGGGATGATTTTTTTGTGATAGAAATCCATTGCTTTGCATGCGCAAACTTTCGCGCTCTATTCCACGTAACATTCCTTTAAATAGCGAGGCATCGACCCAAGTGGGAATCACCGAGGCAGATAAGGTGCTAGGTTGCTTCATAAAGTATAGCTCGCTTGTTTAAAATCTGCTGACCCAAACCGTGGTAACAGCTTCACCGATTATAACGACAAGTATGATCTAGTCATCTGATTTAGTTTAGTAATTTTTATCACAATCTTATTACATAAGACACATTCGAATTGTGATTTTATTGATACATAAAGGTCTACTGGAAACCGTTATGCAAGCACAAGACATTCTCGATTTTTGGTTCGATGCTGATCATCGCTCACTTTGGTTTGCCAAAAGTGATGAGTTTGATGCCAAAATTCAACAGCGCTTTGCGATCCTCCATCAACAAGCCGTACAGTCAGAACTTTGGTCATGGCGTAAAACGGCGGAAGGTCGTTTAGCTGAAATTATTGTGTTGGATCAATTCTCTCGCAATTTATATCGTGATCAAGCGCCAGCCTTTGCCTATGACAGCATGGCATTGGTTTTGGCACAGGAAGCCATTAGCTTACAGCTCGATATGCAACTCAACCCAGATCAACGTTCATTTTTATATATGCCTTTTATGCATAGTGAATCGCAACTCATTCATGAATTTGCACTGAAACTATTCCAACGTTTAGGCAATGAAATGAATTTAAGTTTTGAGAAAAAACATAAACTGATTATTGATCGTTTTGGGCGTTATCCGCACCGCAACACCATATTAAATCGTCATTCGACACCTGAAGAAATTGAATTTTTAACCCAACCGAACAGCAGTTTCTAAGTCGATTGATTGCCACCGTGAATGAGAGGGCTGCCCCATGAAAGCTTTATCGATATGCTCAACTTTAGGATTGGTCTTGGTTCTAGGTGGATGCGCCAGTCTTGCATCGAAACCTAAAACCTTTGATCAACTGGGTCAATTCACCGCTTATCCATTAAATAAGCAAATTTTTCGGGTCAGTTTTCAAGCGGGAAATCAGTTCAATTATGGAACAGCAGAAGAAATCACCTTGTTAAAAGCTGCGCAAACCACACTGCAACAAGGTTTCCGATATTTCACAGTGCGAGATGATCCAAGCAATGCTCGGCATAAAACTCCACGCCAAGCGGTCATTTACCCCTCACCTGCGTATTATCCGTTTGGATATTCAAGACGTTATCCTGCTTTTTGGTCAAATTCATTTTATGATATGCCACAAGTGGTCAATCTTGATCCGATTGAAATCTCTTATACTATTGAGTGTTTTCAAAATCAACAGCAGTCACCCGAAGCTTTTGATGCACAATTGATTTTGCAATCATTAGGCAAAAAATATGGTCTAAGTGCGACAGGACAAGTGTTGCAGCCATCCGCCTCCGCTTCACCAAAAAAATAATTTGAAGGATGTTTAAATGAGTTCAGCCGAAGAAATCCATGTGCCTAGCCTGCAAAGAAGTAAAACTTTTGCGATGCTAGCGTTAATCATGGCGGTTGTGGCGTGGGTTGTTTTAATGATCACGGCGCATTTTCTCCCTGAATATAAATGGATCATTCATATTTTTATGTTGGGTGCTGAAGCAGGCGTGGTCGGTGGTTTGGCAGACTGGTATGCCGTGACCGTACTATTCCGCAATCCGTTTGGGAAAATGCCTTTACCGAAATTGCTGCGCGATCATACCGAAATTATTCCACGCAATAAGGCACGTATCGCAGAATCGATGGGGCGTTTTGTACAAGAGAATTTCTTATCACCGCAAATTGTGCAACGCAGCTTACAAAATGTCGATATCAGTTTGGCAGTCGGTGATTGGTTAGCCAATCCTAAAAACAATAAACAAGTGGTGCAAATGATTCAGCACACTGTGCCGAAAATATTTGAATTTGTCAGCCAAGACCAAATTTCTAATTTTGTGCAAAATAATAGCGTGCAATGGGTTCGCAGCACCAAAATCAATAACCTCGCCAGCGAAATGTTACGTGCTGTTTTAGAAAATGATTTCCATCAAGATGTCTTACAACGTGGGCTTGATCTCGCACATGAATGGATGGTATCGCACCCTGAACAAGTCCGTGAATTATCAGGCAATTTATTTAAAGAATTGGGGGTGTGGAAACTCGCCAAAGGTGCTAGTTGGATTGGTATTGATGTGCAACAACGTACCATTGATTCAATGATTGAAAAAGTGGAATCAATGTTAGCCAACCCTGAACATCCTTGGCGCCAAGACATTGAAAGCAATACGCACTGGTTGATGTTGGAACTCGCCAATGCCGAAAGTAATGCCAGCCTACGCTTGAATGATGGCAAAAATGCGTTATTAGATAGTCCGCAAGTCCTCAATTTTATTAGTGGTGCAGTTGCAATTTTATGCGATGCAATCAAAACCGATTTAGAACAACCCGATTCAGGAATCGCTGCCAACTTACAAATCGCCATTCAGCAACTGGGCGAAAGCTTGATGCAGAACGAAAATGTTCGCCAAGTCTTGAATGAAAAAATGGTCGGTTTGGCGACCAATTTCAGTGAACAATATAGCGATAAAATCATTCGTTATATTAGTGAGCGCATTCACGAATGGGACTCACGCGAAATGATTGCCAAAATCGAAAGTGAAGTGGGCGGCGATTTACACATGATCCGCGTCAACGGCGTGATTGTTGGGGCATTTATTGGATTAGCCCTCGGTGTGATTCGTGCCATTGTTGAAAATGTTCTATAAGAACTTTTTCAGTTATATCGGTGTCTTACTTCATTCTCATCCAACAATAGGATAAGCCGTCGGCTCGACCTATCTTACGAAACTTTGTTTCTCATTTTGGGAAAAGTAGGCAAAACCATTTGTTGGACTGACGGTACATTCTGAGTAATTTGAAAGCACCGCTTTGAAAGCAGCGCAAGGCAGTCCAACAGGCGGCATCCATGCCGCCTTGCTCGATAGCTAATCATCATTTTTAAATTCTTATGTTAATTTAAAGAATATATAACAATCATTTTTAATCAGGACATCCAATGTTGCAGCTTCAGTCCAAACTTCCTAGCCAAGGTGTGACCATTTTTAGCGTCATGACTGAACTCGCACATCGCCTAAATGCCCTAAATTTATCACAAGGTTTTCCAGATTTCCCTGCACCAACTGCCTTACTTGAAGCCCTGAGCCAAGCAACCTTTGAGGGTTACAATCAGTATCCTGCGGGTGATGGTGTGCTTGCATTACGCGAACAAATGGCTCAACAATTTCTGCAACGTGATCGACTTACCCTTGATCCGCACGCTGAAATTACTATCACATCGGGTGCAACTGTGGCGATTTTCTGCGTGATTCAAGCCTGTATTCATGCTGATGATGAAGTCATCATTTTTGACCCAAGCTATGACAGCTATGCCCCTGCAGTACACCTGGCAGGTGGAAAATCCATTCATATCAATTTAGAAGCACCTTCTTTTCAGGTCGATTGGCAAAAGGTCAAAGATCACATTACGGCCAAAACACGTATGATAATTGTCAATACGCCGCATAATCCTACAGGAGCAATTTGGTCAGAACAGGATTGGCGACAACTGATTGAATTGATAAAAGATAAAAATATTGTAGTGTTGTCTGATGAAGTTTATGAACATTTGGTGTTTGATGGACAACAACACTATAGTGCGCTGCAATTTCCGGAACTAAAAGATCGTAGTTATGTGATTGGTTCTTTTGGAAAAACGTTTCATGTCACTGGCTGGAAAACAGGTTATTGCGTGGCTTCTACCAACCTGATGCGTTTATTTCGCCAAGTGTATCAATTTGCCAATTTCTGCGGCACTACGCCTTGCCAAATTGCGCTCGCCAACTACATGCAGCAACATCCTGAACATATTCAACAATTGTCTGATTTTTATCAACGCAAGCGTGATTTGTTTAATCAGCAAATTCAACAGTCACGGTTTAAATTCACACCATCGCAAGGCACTTATTTTCAAACGCTGGATTACCGTGCAATTCGTTCCGACCTGAACGATATTGAGATGTGCCATTTCTTGGCTGAACAACATAAAATCGTGGCGATTCCAATTTCTGTATTTTACCAAAAGCCGCCTAGCGATTTGCGTTTAATTCGCTTTTGCTTTGCCAAAACTGACCAAACTTTAACGCGTGCAGGCGAAATTCTGCTGCAATGTTAATCAACAAAAAATCACCCGAAGCCCCATGACATCGACACAGCTTATGTTAAGTTGAAACAGAGTATTTGCGTTGCTGGCTAAAATGTTAAGGAATCTGAATGGCATCTCGTTTACCTTTGGTGATGCAACCCAATTTATGGAAAACGTTCTTTGTTTTTCTAGTGCCACTCATTGCCACCAATATTTTGCAGAACCTCTCAGGCACCATTAACACCATTTTTGTCGGTCAGATGATGGGAGTTGAGGCAATTGCAGCCGTCGCAGTGTTTTTTCCAATTCTGTTTTTTTTACTGGCTTTTGTGATTGGAATTTCAGCAGGTACAACCGTCTTAGTTGGGCAAGCTTGGGGCGCGCAGAACATCGAAAAAGTTCGTTCCGTGATTGGTTCAACCTTATTTATGACTTTGATTGGCGGGACAATTATTGCCATTTTAGGTTTTGTTTTTGCTCCGAATATCCTGAATTTACTCGGCATTGATCCTAAAGTGATGCATCTGTCCTTGCCTTATGTCCGATGGATGCTAGCAGGGAGTCCATTGCTCTTTGTCTATATCGTGTATACCTCGATTTTGCGTGGCGTTGGCGATAGTGTCACACCATTGATTGCATTGGGTTTAACCAGTGTAATTGGTTTAATTGTCACCCCAATTTTACTCAAAGGTTATTTCGGCTTTCCTGCTTTGGGCATTATTGCCCCTGCAATTGCCACGATTTTAGGCTACGCAGCCGTGCTGATTTTCTTAGCGTTTTATCTGCACCATAAAAATCATCCCTTAAAGTTAGATGCCCGACTGTTACAGCATGTTCGCTACGATGCCGACCTAAGCAAAATCATTTTAAAATTAGGCATTCCCACAGGCATACAAATGGTCACCACCTCTTTAGCAGGTTTGGTCATTATTGGTTTGGTCAACCGTTATGGGGCACATGCCACGGCGGCATACGGTGCGGTCAATCAAGTGCTGAATTATATTCAGTTCCCTGCCATGTCAATTTCAATTGCCGCATCCATTTTTGCCGCGCAAGCGATTGGCGCAGGTAAACCTGATTTACTGGCAAAAGTTACGCGCACGGCGTTGAGTATGAATATTCTATTTACAGGCAGTCTGATCGCATTGGCGTACTTATTTTCTAAGTATTTAATGGCGTTATTTATTACCGATCACAGCGTCATTGAATTGGGTCAGCAACTATTGTTCATTGTGCTATGGTCGATTCTATTTTTCGGTGCCAGTGCCATTTTTGCTGCGATTATGCGAGCCAGCGGCACTGTGACTGTGCCCATGTTGATTAATATTTTAACTATTCTTTTAATCGAAATCCCTTGCGCCTATTGGTTTAGCACGCTTTGGGGTTTAACTGGTATTTGGATGGCGTATGCGCTGGCTTTTGTGAGCCTGTGCGTATTTCAAGCGTTGTATTATCAATTTGTTTGGAAAAAATCGAAGATTAAAATTTTGATTTAAACTTCTCTCTAACCGCGAGGGTTCGAACGAACTAAAACAAGAAAATCATGCCAAAGCATGATTTTCTTGTGGGATAGAGAATAAAAATTAATTCATCACTTTGGTCGCAAGCATCGACAAACGCTGATAACCCGTTGGGAACAGACGTTGAAATGCATCAACAAGGCGTGCATCTGTTCCAATGAGCAAACGACGCTTATCTTTCAAGACTGCATTTAAAATTTGACGTGCCGCTTCTTCTGGCGGTGTGCGTAAAAGCTTATCAAACTGTTGGCTTGACTTGGCAGGATCCATCCCTAAAGTTTTCAGGCTGTCATTCATTTTAGCGGCTTTGGCAATATTGGTACGAATACCACCGGGGTGAACACAAAGTGAACTCACGCCACTTTTCTCAATGTCCAATTCTTGACGCAATGATTCGGTAAAACCACGAACTGCGAATTTCGTTGCGTTATACGCCGACTGCGTTGGCTGTGAAGTTAAACCAAAAATACTGGAGATGTTGATGATATGACCATCTTTACTTTGCTTAATGAACGGCAAAAACTCTTTAGTGCCATACACCACACCCCAGAAATTAATGCCGACAATCCATTCTAAGTCTTCATAACTCGCACCTTCTACGGTCGAACCCAAAGCCACGCCTGCATTGTTGAAAATTAGATTCACCGAGCCATGATCTTTGACCGTCGCCGCTGCCCAATTTTTCACAGCTTCACGATTCGACACATCTAACACTTGCGTTGTGACCTTCACAGGACAATTGCTTAATAATTCTGTCGTACGCGCCAAACCTTGTGCATTGATATCACTCAAAGACAAATGACAGCCTTGATGTGCCAATAAAATAGCCAGTTGCTGTCCAATTCCAGACCCCGCCCCAGTAATGGCTGCGACTTTATTGTTAAAATTTTTCATGTTCCATCCTTATATTGTCTATGAAATACACAGATTCGCCGAGAACTTCACGGGACCTTCAGTTTCAATATAATTTTGACAATCTGCATTGTCAATGTCATTTTCTGCTAAATTGTCATTATTATTTTGATTTTTGCTCGCATGAGCTTTGATATTTTTAAGGAACGGTTTTTTCCAATGGCAGTACAAGAAGAGATCACAGCTCAAAAAAATAAGACCAGCGTCAAAGAACGCCAATTCAAAGGGCTGTCTTTAACAGAGCGCAAACAGGCACGCCGTGAGAAGTTGATTGAAGCGGGCATTGCCACTTACGGCACCCAAGGTTTCTTCTCGGTAACCGTGAAAGATGTCTGCAACGAAGCCAAACTCACTGAACGCTATTTCTATGAATCTTTTAAAAAAAGCGAAGAATTGTTCCAAATCGTTTTTTTAAAAATGATTGGCGATATGCAGCATTGCTTGGCTCAAGCGGTAATGTTAGCCGCCCCAGAACCAAAAAATATGGTGATTGCAGGTTTATCCGCGCTACTCAGCGCGATTAAAGATGACCCTCGCATGGCACGAATTATTTATATCGATGCAATGTTGGTGCAAGACTTACATAATCAAGCGACCATTCAAGAAACCTTGCTGCAATTCGACCGTATTATTCAAGGTTTTATGCGCTTAACCATGCCCCATGCTGACCACGGCAACAATGAAGAAACCTCACTCATTGCCACTGGCTTAAATGGCTATGTCACCCATATTATTATTCGCTGGGTCACAGGTGGTTTCAAACAACCTTTGGATGAGGTTTTACAGGCTTGTGCTGCGGCGTTTTTATCATTCATTCAAAGTACCGCACAAAAAACTTAAAAATTTTTTACAGTTTTGTGACAATCAAAGCTGCTAAACTAGCCAAAGGTTAAACAAATGAATTTGTTTGATTTATAAGGCACACCTTGTCATTATTCGGTCATGGTACTGCCCCACCACTGTCATAATCTATTGTTAAATTCGACTTTATCTCTACGATTGCAATGATATTGTCATAATTAATCTTTGTAATAAGCCTGTCATAACAACAAAACGGTTCACCGTTACAAATTCAAGGATATTGCGCTGTGAAAGATGACTATATTTTAATTGTCGACGATGAACTTCCGATTCGTGAAATGATCCATACCTCTTTAGATATGGCTGGCTTCCAATGCTTACAAGCGGAAGACGCGAAACAAGCCCATCAAATTATTGTCGATCAACGTCCATCACTGATCTTACTTGACTGGATGCTACCAGGCGGAGTCAGTGGGGTTGATTTATGCCGTCGCCTCAAACGCGATGAAAATTTGGCAGAAATCCCCGTGATTATGCTTACAGCACGTGGCGAAGAAGATCATAAAGTGCAAGGTCTGGATGCAGGTGCAGACGACTATATGACCAAGCCTTTTTCGACCCGTGAGTTAGTGTCGCGCATTAAAGCGGTTTTGCGTCGCGCCAATGCGTTAAGTGGAGAAAAAGTGATTGATGCCAATGGCTTAATGCTTGACCCTGTAAGTCAACGCATCAGTTTTGGCAATAGTATTTTAGAAATGGGCCCAACAGAATATCGTTTATTGGCTTTCTTTATGACCCATCCAGAACGTGCCTATACCCGGGCGCAATTGCTTGACCAAGTGTGGGGCGGCAATGTTTACATTGAAGACCGAACCATTGATGTGCATATTCGTCGTTTACGCAAAGTGCTTGAGCCTTTTGGGGTCGATCGTTTTGTACAAACGGTACGCGGAACAGGCTATCGTTTCTCTACACGCGCTGACTTAGCAGCAGGTTAAACTCCCTTTATGTATGAACCCTACCCCGTCCCTGAGCTTGCACGCGGACACCAGCATTTTCGCTATAGCAGTTTATGGAAATTTGCCAAGCAAGATTTAAGATTGTTGATATTTTTCTTACTGATTGCCAGCTTTATCGGGTTTGGGGTGGGCTACTTTTGGAGTTGTGTTTTTGTCGCGTTCTTGCTGTTTTTCGCGCTACAACTCTATTCATTATTTTTGGTCAATGACTGGATTTCAAACCGTCCTTACGATGCTCCACCCAATTTGCATGGCATTTGGGGGGCGTTACTGTTCAACGTCTATCGAGCGCAGCGTCAAGAGCGAATTGTACAAGCCGAAATGGTTGGGCTGATTGATCGTGCACAATCGTCTTTAGTCGCACTAGCCGAAGCCGTGGTTTTGATTGATGATCAACATCAAATTGAATGGTGGAATCCCGCAGCGGAAAAGTTGTTAGCGATTAATCCCTCAGACCGTGGTCGCAATTTATTGTCGATTTTGCGGCAGCCGAGCTTTATTGAATATTTTAATAATATCGACCAAGCACCTGATGGCATTCGCCTACAGGTACAAATGGATATTGAGCATTATGTACAGGTTAAATTAACCCGTTTTGGTGGTGAAAGTCGCCTGTTGGTGGGGTATGACATTACCCGTATGCATAATCTCGAGGAAATGCGGAAGGATTTTGTCGATAATATTTCGCATGAATTACGCACGCCTTTGACCGTACTCAGTGGTTATATCGAAACGTTTATTGATCAAGATGATATCACCCCACGTTGGAAACGTGCCTTTACCCAAATGCAGTCGCAAACCAAGCGGATGAATGCGTTGGTGAATGATTTATTGCTATTATCTAATCTCGAAAATAATAAAAAAGTGGCGAAAAATCAGATTATTGAAATGCCCAATTTAATGAATCAAATCTTTGACGATGCGCGTGCCTATAACTTGGATTATGGTCATACCTTAAATTTAGATATTGATAGTCACTGTGATTTGATTGGTTCGGATATGGAAATCGCCAGTGCGTTTAGTAATTTGATTACCAATGCGATTAAATACACGCCCAAAGGTGGCATTATTACGATTGGTTGGCATGAAGATGGTGATCATGCTTATTTCACGGTTCAGGATAATGGGATTGGCATTGACCCAAAACATTTACCGCGTTTGACAGAACGTTTTTATCGGGTGGATAGCGCGCGCAGTCGGCAAACAGGCGGTACGGGTTTAGGTTTGGCAATTGTGAAGCATGTGTTAATGCAGCATGGCGCGCATTTAGAAATTACTTCTAAGGAAAATGCAGGTTCGACCTTTACTGCGGTGTTCCCGAAAGAGCGTTTGTATCGGATGATGGAATAAGTTTTAACGTTCTGCTGAATGTAAAAAAGCCCGACGTCCTGTCGGGCTTTTTCGTATCCTTTCACTAGATACAACGCCTGTCGTATCTCACTTGATGCCTAAACTTATGATTTTTGTTTTATGTTTTGGAACGTCCTGTTCCTGATGAGTTGATATTAGGTGATTCGGTTGGTTCTGAAAATGTGTGATTGACTGGAATTGGTGGAGGAAATGGCTTACAGGGTTTAGTATGTAGAAGAAATTTATAAATAAAATTTCTCATAAAAACCCTATATAAATAAAAAGCAATTTGAAACGAGATATTACTTATTTTTAAAAATATAAAAACCACTTAGAATAAAGAAGATGATTTGAAAAACAATCCATCCTAGTGCTGAATAATTAGAACATTGTGTAATCGAATCATAAACAATTTCCTTATAAGATACTGTTTCCATCATATTTAGTAAGATCAGTTCTAAACACAATAATAACAATGCAACAACAGAATATAAGTATTTGTTTTTTATAAAAATTAAAACAGCTGAAAAGATTGTAGATAATAGACCACACATCCCTAGCATAGATGGGTCATTCGCCGAGACTCCATTTAGCTCTTTAAAATAGGTAATCGTTCCTATAGGGTAATACCCCCATTTTTAATTGAGTCAATGAGTAGAAAAACCAAAGCCCTTATCATTGTTTAAAATTAGGTGGTTTACCATCAACTGACATATGAGGCCGTTCATGATTATAGAAGTGCTGCCATGTCGTTGTATAGTCTTGAACATCACTCAGTTCTCGAAATAAGTACTGATTCAAACACTCGTAACGCACTGTCCGATTGAAACGCTCAACATAGGCGTTTTGCTGTGGATTGCCTGGTTGGGTAAATATATGTTCAATCTTATGCTGCTCACACCATATTTTCATTAAATCACTGATGTATTCTGGTCCATTGTCGCTACGAATTCGCTTGGGCTTACCGCGCCATTCGATTAACTGATCTAGCCCCCTGAGCACACGCTGAGCTGGCAATGAGAAGTCAACCAATATGTCTAAGGACTCACGGTTGTAGTCATCAATCACGTTGTGAACACGGTAATTACGCCCATCACTGAGTTGATCATGCATAAAGTCCATTGACCATGACTCATTCTTAGCCATTGGTACTTCAAGGGGGTCAGGCTGTGCTCGCTGGATACGTTTGTTAGGTTTGATTCTTAAATTAAGCTCAAGCTCCTTATAAATTCGATAGACACGTTTGTGATTCCAAGAGTAGCCTTTGACATTGCGCAGGTATAAAAAGCAGAGTTTGAAGCCCCAAGTCTTATTCTCACTGGTGAGCTTGCTCAGCCAATCTGCGATGATCACGTTTTGCTCTTGCAATTGCGCTGTGTAGCGATAACAGGTTTGACTAACTTTAAATATGAGGCAGGCCTTGCTCACTGATATTTTATATTGCTCAACAGCTTGCTGAGCAAGTGATTTACGCTGAACAGGCCCTAAAACTTTTTTGAAAGTGCATCTTGTAGGATATCTGATTTCAGCCGTTCATCCGCATACATGCGTTTTAGGCGAGCATTTTCAGCCTCTAGTTCTTTAAGCCTAGTCATCATGGAAAGATCCATGCCGCCATATTTAGACTTCCACTTGTAAAATGTTGCAGTGCTCATCCCATGTTCGCGACATAGATTCGGAACAGGAGTTCCTGCTTCAGCTTGTTTCAAAATAATCATGATTAAGCTGTCTG
>Ga0073900_10001374_pt1 | contig 13587 bp, 15 predicted proteins | sample KloWWTmetKNB5Kit_FD_66666 | JGI IMG/M metagenome (GOLD analysis project Ga0073900, IMG submission 66666) | Active sludge microbial communities from Klosterneuburg, Austria, studying microevolution and ecology of nitrifiers - Klosterneuburg... | ecosystem: Engineered > WWTP > Aerobic digester >...
TCGACGCCATCATTGCCAACACCGGACAGCCATAGGCAATTGATATTGCCGATCAATCAGCTTGCAAATGGGGCGGTTCGTCTTACGCATTCCGGAATATGTCATTGGCGAATTATGGATTTTGGTTCTGGTTTTACAGCGCACATCTTGGCGTGCGACATGTGCAACAAAAATCATGACTCTCTTATATTGTATAGTATAAACAATCTTCTGTAATAATCTGTGTAATTTTCATCAAACCAGCGTAATGCGCGCAAATTTGCGCTTGCCTACTTGCAACACCACGGTTTCACCTGCCCGCAATTGCAGATTTTTGTCCGAAACCTTTTCACTGTTTAACCGTACACCGCCACCATCAATCATCCTCAGGGCTTCAGAGGTACTGGGTACCAACCCGGCTTGCTTGAGCACTTGAGCAATTGGCAATATGGCGTCTTGTGTCACAACCGTCATATCGGGCATTTCCTCGGGCATTTCACCACGCTGAAAACGCGCTATGAAATTGCGCATGGCTTCATCGCCCGCTTTTGGTCCGCCATGAAAACGGCTAACAATCTCTTTGGCCAACTCGAATTTTGAGTCACGCGGATTGGCACCCGCCTCGATATCGCGTTTCATTGCGACAATTCTGTCCGGAGACTCAAACGACAATAGCTCGAAGTAACGCCACATGAGCGTATCTGGGATGGACATCAGCTTGCCGAATATCTCGTCGGGAGATTCGTTTATGCCAACATAATTACCCAGGGATTTGGACATCTTGTTAACACCGTCCAGCCCTTCGAGCAGTGGCATCATCAGCACGCACTGCGGTGCTTGCCCATAATGCTTTTGCAGTTCACGGCCCACCAGAAGATTGAATTTCTGATCGGTGCCGCCGAGTTCAACATCGGCCTTCATGGCGACCGAATCATAGCCTTGGCACAGTGGATAGAGGAATTCGTGGATGGCGATTGGCAGATTTCCGGCATAGCGTTTGGCGAAGTCGTCGCGCTCCAGCATGCGTGCAACCGTGTGTCGGGCCGCCAACCTGATCATGCCGGAAGCGCCGAGCGGCTCAAACCAGCTTGAATTGAAGCAGATTTCGGTTCGCTCCGGATCGAGGATCTTGAACACCTGCTCCTGATAGGTTTTGGCATTATTGATGATCTGTTCATGCGAAAGCGGCGGGCGGGTAGCGTTCTTGCCGGTAGGATCGCCAATCATGGCGGTAAAATCGCCAATCAGGAACATCACATGATGGCCAAGATCCTGAAAATGGCGCAGCTTGTTGATCAATACCGTGTGCCCCAGATGCAGGTCGGGCGCCGTCGGATCGAAACCAGCCTTGATGCGCAACGGCCGACCTTGCTTGAGCTTGTCGACAAGTTCGCTTTCCACCAGCAGTTCGTCACTGCCGCGTTTGATGTGCGCAAGTTGGGATTGAATGTCCATCACAATAACAAGATCATGTTCGGCGAAGCGGCGGTCGTTCCGGTTTTTTGTTAAACTAGCCGGATTGAACCACTCCACGCACTTGATGAATAAAGAAAAGATATCGATTTTAGCGCATCTTCAGGCTTTCCGTGCAGCGCATCCCGGCCCCTTCTGGGCCTCGTTGGGGGTTGCCTGTGTGTCCATGTTCGGCATGGTGGCGGCCTTTGGCACGGCGCCGTCGACGCTTGATCGTTCGGTTGCACAGCAAACTGTCGTTGAGCAATTGGCACCAGCGATTATCCTTACCAGCGAGAAGGATGCTGGTTATTTCGTCCATGAAGATCGCGTACAGCGCGGCGACACTGTCGCCAGCCTGCTGGCGCGTCTCGGCGTGCAGGATGAAGCCTCTCTCCGTTTTCTTCGTGAGAATCCGGCCGCTCACGCAATCTTCCGTCAATTGCGCCCAGGCAAGTCGGTGACTGCACATGTCGCTGAAAATGGGGAATTGCAAACGTTGATCTACCCGTTGAACGGCGCTGATCGGGCAATCTTCGTCGAACGCCGTGACGGCAAGCTCCAGGTAAATGAGCGCGCTCTGCAACTCGAGACGCAAGTCCAGATGCAAACCGGAGAAATTCGCTATTCCCTGTTTGGCGCCACAGACGATGCTGGCATACCGGATAGCGTGGCAATGCAACTTACCGATATTTTTGGTGGCGATATCGATTTTCATCGCGACCTGCGGCGTGGTGATCGCTTTGAAGTGGTTTACGAAATGCTGTCATATCTTGGGAAACCCGTGCGCAGCGGGCGCATCCTCGCAGCCGAATTCGTGAACAACGGCAAATCTTTCCGCGCTGCATGGTTTGAAGATATCACAGGCAAGGGGGGCTATTACACCCCTGAGGGCAAGAGTATTCGCAAGGCATTCCTGCGCTCCCCGCTGGAATTCTCGCGCATAAGTTCTGGCTTCACCTCTGCACGCTTTCATCCGATCCTGCAAAAATGGCGCGCCCACAAAGGGGTGGACTATGCCGCACCGATCGGCACGCGCGTCAAATCAACCAGCGACGGAATTGTTGATTTTGTCGGCAATCAGGGTGGCTACGGCAGGGTCGTGATCCTGCGCCATCAAGGGCGTTACTCCACGGTGTACGGACACCTGTCAGGATTCGCTCCCGGAATGCGGAAGGGCGGGCGCGTCAGCCAGGGGGATGTCATCGGCTTTGTCGGCGCATCCGGCTGGGCCACCGGACCACATCTGCACTATGAATTCCGCATCAATGACGTGCAGCAGAATCCGCTCTCCATAGCCTTGCCAGGTGCTCTACCGCTGACAGCAGAGCAATTGGCACAATTCCGGACGAAAACTCAGCCGGCGCTGGCGCGCCTTGATCTTGTCAAGGGTAGTAATCTCGCCTTGCTCGACTAGATTGAAGCCCCTTCATGTCAGTGCCTGATCTGATTGTCGGGCTGATGTCAGGCACCAGTCTCGATGGTGTCGATGCCGTACTGGTGGACTTTTCTCCGGCAACACCCGTGCTTCGCGCAACAGCCTATCTGCCTTATCCGGCCGAGTTACGTTGCGATTTGCTGAAGCTGCACCAGCCACAGCATAACGAATTGCATCAAGCTGCCATGCTAAGCCAGAAACTGGCGCGGATTTATGCGGATGCGGTTTTTCGCACACTCGACAATGCCGGGATTCCCACCACCGCAGTACGCGCTATCGGCTGTCATGGACAAACCATCCGTCACCAGCCCCATCTCGGCTACACGATCCAGATCAACAATCCGGCACTGCTTGCCGAACTCACCAGCATCAGCGTCGTTGCCGATTTTCGCAGCCGCGACATCGCCGCAGGCGGTCAGGGTGCCCCGCTGGTCCCCGCCTTTCACGCCGCGCTGTTCCGCGATGCCAGTCGCCATCGCGTCATAGTCAACATCGGTGGTATCGCCAATCTCACCGATCTCAAACCGGGGCAAACGACCCGGGGCTTCGATTACGGTCCGGGCAACATGCTGCTTGATGCCTGGACGCAGCGCCATCTCGGACAGGATTATGACGCTGGTGGGCAATGGGCTGCCTCCGGACAAGTGCTGCCCGACCTGTTGAGCAGGCTGCTTGGCCATCCATTTTTTGCCGAAGAACCGCCGAAGAGCTGCGGGCGCGAGCAATTCAATCTCGACTGGCTATCCACATTTCTGACAGATGCAGATATACCCGTCGATGTTCAGGCGACGCTACTGACGCTGACGGCTAATGCCACGCAACTGGCTGTGCAGCGCTGGTGCGGATTTGTCGATGAGATCTATGTTTGCGGCGGCGGCGCACATAATTCGGCGTTGCTGAACAAGCTTGCCGAACTCATGCCGAAAGTCTCCATCAGCACCACTGACGCGCTCGGGCTACCTGCCGATTGGGTCGAAGCCGTGGCCTTTGCCTGGATCGCACGACGCACCATGGATGGACTGCCCGGCAACCTGCCGGAAGTCACGGGCGCACGGGAAGAAAGGCTGCTCGGCGCAATCTATCCCGCGTAAAACGAAAAGAGGCGCTATTGCGCCTCTTTTCCGATGCGGTAAAAATCAGGCGGAGAACGACGAACCGCAGCCGCAGGTCGATTGTGCGTTTGGATTACTCTTGATGACAAACTGCGAACCCTGCAAACCATCCGAATAATCGATCTCGGAGCCGGCCAGATACTGATAACTCATCGGATCGATCAACAAGGTTACGCCGCCTTTTTCAACAACGGTATCGTCTTCAGCCTGGTCCTCTTCAAAGGTGAACCCATACTGAAAACCTGAACATCCGCCGCCATTGACGAAGACTCGCAGCTTAAGATCGGTATTACCTTCTTCGGCAATCAACTCCCTGACCTTCTCTACGGCCTTGTCGGTAAACAACAACGGCATCGGCATTTCACTTGGTGCATTCATGATAATCTGGCTCCTGTAAACTTTACATCTCAATCAATTTATAGATTTCCATCGCGTACGTCAATTGTTCGAGGCCAGCTTCAAGCCGATGGCTTTGCCAGCTGAGGCCTGATGCACAAGGCGCCCCTGGATCACCGCACCAAGATGGATTTCGATGGAATTGTAGTGGACATCACCTGTGACCTGCGCATGCGGCTGAAGTTCCAGAAATTCGCAAGAAGACACCGAACCAGTCACCGTACCATTGATAACCAGATGTGCCACGTGAATATCGCCTTCGATACAGGCATGCTCGCTAATCACCAGTGTGCCGTGCTGCTCGTCAGTGGCACTGATATTACCCTTGATCGCACCATCCACACGCAGCCCGCCGGCAAATTTGACATCGCCCTCAATCCTGGTATCGGCACCGATCAGGCTGTCGATACGATTTTGCGGCTTCCCCGATTTCTTCATGAACATGACGTATATCCTTTACAAGGCAACACTTTTCGATGCCTTCAATGCACCATCCTGTAGCAGGCGCACTTCGACACTCTTGATACGGGCCCCGGCAGGAATCATGAAACTGCCGTCGAGGCGATGAAAATTTCTGAAGTTGACGTTGTACTGCGAGGAACCCTGCTCCACTGCTTGAGGCAGAAGCATCATAACATCACGCCCTTGCTGCTGGAGATTAAGCGCCAATTGCAGATTACCCTTGAACTCACGGACCTTACCGCTACCCTGCATGGCAAGCAGCATGCGATAGCGATATTGATTGGCAACGCTGCCATCGGCATCGATACGCAAACGGTTAATGCTGAGACGGCCCTCCTGTCCTTCTGCTGAGGCAAGACTCTCAAATACCGACAAGTCCTCCTTGAGACGCTCGTTCTCATCTTCAAGCGACTTGACCTGATGCGCCAATTGCTGCCCGGCGGTAAGCTCGATCTGCAACTTGCTCTCGCTGGCGTCGGCAAGACTGCGCAAATGGTGCAATTCATTTTCAAGACTCTCTGCTTTGGTCCGCAATGTATGAAGTTCGAGCTCACTGACACCTTGGTCGAAGCCGGCAAAACGGCGGCCGGCATCATAGGCCCAACCCGCCGCGATGATCGAAATCACCAACAGTACCAATACGCTCGCTGCCCGCCAATGCCAAGGGACGTGCGGACGAATCGCCACACGCGGCGCGAATATCCCGAACCGGCTACGCCAGCGGCGCAATATCAGGGCAGGACGGGAATTTGCGAAAGGCCCGCGCATTCGTCACAGCCAACCATCAGATTCATGTTTTGCACTGCCTGACCGGCGGCGCCCTTGACCAGATTGTCGATCACCGACAAAACCACCAGCGTATCGCTGCCCTGTGGGCGATGTATCGCGATACGGCAGGTGTTTGCAGCACGCACAGAACGCGTCTCCGGATGAGAGCCTTGCGGCATTACATCGACAAAAGCCTCGCCGGCATAACGCTGTTCGAACAATAATTGAAAATCTTCTTCGCGCGTGATGCGTGCATACAAAGTAGCATGAATTCCGCGAATCATCGGTGTCAGATGCGGCACGAAGGTCAGACCAATCTCCCGGCCGGCGGCAGCCGCGAGGCCCTGGCAAATTTCCGGCAGATGACGATGACCGGCCACGCCATATGCCTTGAAATTGTCTGAAGCTTCGGCAAATAGCGTATGTGTCTCGGCCTTGCGACCCGCACCGGAAACGCCCGACTTGACATCGGCAATCAGGTGGTTCAAATCGACGCAGCCCGCCTCAACCAGTGGCAACAAGCCGAGTTGGGTCGCCGTCGGATAACAGCCGGGATTGGCCAGCAGCCGTGCACCACGAATCTGCTCGCGATTGGCTTCCGGCAGGCCATATACGGCTTCAGCCACCAAATCGGGGCTGGCGTGCGTCATGCCATACCACTTTTCCCACAACGCTACATCCTTGATGCGGAAATCCGCAGCAAGATCGATCACCCGCACACCGGCATCGAGTAGACTGCGCGCCTGTTGCATGGCAACACCGTTCGGCGTGGCAAAAAATACCACGTCGCAATCTGCCAGAGGTGAGGTCGCCGGGTCAGAGAATTTCAGCGATACCCGACCGCGCAGACTGGGAAACATATCGGCGACCAGCGTACCGGCCTCACTGCGCGAGGTGATCGCCACCAGTTCGGTCTGCGGATGTTGCGCCAGCAGACGCAGCAACTCAACACCCGTATATCCGGTCCCTCCGACAACACCAACCTTGGTCATGAGATTCCCCACAAAAACAATTGACTATAGCGGATCATAGTAATCCCACAGGCATGCTGGACGCAAGCAACCCGTGTTACACCGACGAACAAAAAAGCCGCCTATTGGCGGCTTTTTGCTGAAAGCAGTCCTTAACGTTTGGAGAACTGCTTGCGGCGGCGGGCCTTGTGGAAACCTACCTTCTTGCGTTCGACCTCGCGTGCATCGCGCGTGACAAAGCCGGCCTTGGAAAGTGCCGGCTTGAGCGTTTCGTCGTAGGAAATCAGTGCGCGGGTAATCCCGTGACGCACGGCACCTGCCTGACCGGACTCGCCGCCACCAATGACGTTCACCATAATGTCAAAAGTCTGGACATGTTCGGTCAGTTCAAGCGGTTGACGCACGACCATACGGCCGGTCTCGCGTGAAAAGAATTCATCCACCGGCTTGTCGTTGACGACAAAATTGCCGCTACCCTGCTTGATGAATACACGAGCAATCGCCGTCTTGCGGCGACCCGTTCCATAATAATAATTCGTTGCCATGGGATTCCCTGTCAGACAACCAGCGTTTTCGGTTGCTGCGCGGTGTGCGGATGCTCAGCACCGGCGTAGCACTTCATTTTCTTCAGCATTGCATAGCCCAGCGGACCCTTCGGCAGCATGCCCTTGACGGCCTTTTCCAGAATCCGGCCGGGGAAACGCTGTTGCAGCTTGTTGAAATTGGTTTCATTGATACCGCCCGGATAGCCGGTATGACTATAATATTTTTTGTCCTCGGCCTTGTTGCCGGTGACACGCAGTTTTTCGACATTGACAACAACGATGTAATCACCGGTATCGACGTGCGGCGTGTATTCGGTCTTGTGCTTGCCGCGCAGACGGCGCGCAACTTCGGTGGCCAGACGCCCCAATACTTTGTCAGTCGCATCGACGATGAACCAGTCGCGCTTGACTTCATGCGGCTTGGCAGAAAAGGTTTTCATATGATCCTCTACATCTCTTGCCGCCACGAGATTTGTGGCTGGCGCTTTACGGAAACCGCGCATTTTAGAACAATAAAGACACATCTGTCAAACCAGATTCTCGATACAGGTGGTTTGCACCCCAGTGGCGCTACAATTCACAAAATTTACACGAGGAAGCAATGCCATGGAATGCAAGGTAAAGTGGTTTGAAGGAATGAGCTTTATCGCCGAAACCGGCAGCGGCCATCTGGTTGCAATGGATGGGGCTCCCGAGGCCGGCGGACGCAATCTGGCGCCGCGTCCGATGGAGATTGTGCTGGCAGGAACCGGCGGCTGCACCTCCTTTGATGTCGTCATGATCCTGAAGCGCGCGCGCCAGGATGTCACCGGCTGCGAGGTCAAGCTGACGGCCGAACGTGCCGAATCCGACCCCAAGGTATTTACGAAGATACACATGCACTTCATTGTCACCGGCAAAAATCTCAAGGAGGATGCGGTCGAACGTGCCATCAGGCTCTCTGCGGGAAAATACTGCTCGGCCTCGATCATGCTCGGCAAGACGGCCGCAATGACGCATGATTTTGAAATTCTCGAAAGCTGAGAGCGCACTCCATAAATGGTTGAAATTTGTTACCCATAAAACCCAAGGGGCAGAGGAAAATACTTGGGACAGGGAAATCCTCTCTGTTATTTGTGTTGACGAACATCCAAAATATTTTTGTTTGAGGTCCTGCGTGACATACCGAACGATTGTCGACGATGGCAATGCCGTCATTATTCTTGACCAGACGCTGCTACCCGATACCGTGGTCGAGCGCCGGTTGGTCACACTGGAAGATACCGTCAATGCCATCAGTGTCATGCAGGTGCGCGGTGCGCCGCTGATTGGTGTCAGTGCGGCCTACGGAGTGGCGCTGGGTTTGCAATTGTCGGGGGATGACGCAACGCTTGAACATGCACTGGCAACACTCGCCGCAACGCGACCGACCGCTGTCAACCTGCATTGGGCACTGGACAGAATGCGCCGCGTTCTTGCCCCGCTACCTGCTGTCGCGCGCAGCAACGCTGCATGGAGTGAAGCGCGCGCCATCGCCGCAGAAAATGCCGCGACCAACGCCGCTATCGGCCGCCATGGCCTGCCGCTGCTGAAAGTACGAAGCGTCCACTTGTCGCCGAATGGCGCGATGACAAATGAGCGGCAACCCATCAATATCATGACGCATTGCAATGCTGGCTGGCTCGCCACAACTGCCCACGGCACCGCGCTGGCGCCGATTTACGCCGCGCATGCAAAAGGCATCAAGGTACATGTCTGGGTCAGTGAGACGCGCCCACGCAATCAGGGGCGATTAACGGCCTGGGAACTTGCCGATGCCGGCGTGCCGCACACACTCATCGCCGACAACGCCGCCGGCCTGCTGATGATGCAGGGCAAGGTCGACCTGGTCATCGTCGGCGCCGACCGCATCGCTGCCAATGGCGATACCGCCAACAAGATCGGCACCTATCTCAAGGCGCTCGCCGCGCAGGCGAACAGCGTGCCGTTCTATGTTGCCGCACCACGCTCGACGATCGACTTTGTCTGCTCCGATGGCGCGGGAATTCCAATCGAAGAACGCAACACAGCCGAACTCGATGCCGGCGACACTCCCGTCGCCAATCCGGCGTTCGACGTGACGCCCGCCGCGCTGATCGACGGCATCATCACTGAATCTGGCGTGTTCGCGCCGGACGCATTGGAGGCCATTCGCCCATGAGCAATGCTGAGCTCGCTACCGCTGTCGTCGCCACGGCGCGTGCCATGAATGCTTCCGGCATCAATCGGGGGACAGCCGGTAACGTCAGCGCCCGCAGTGCGGGTGGCAAAGATTTTCTGATCACACCAACCGGCATGGCTTACGATGAAATCGACGGTAGTGACATCGTACAGATGCATCTCGACGGCAGTTGGCAGGGTGCCCGCAAGCCATCTTCAGAATGGCGCTTTCATCGTGATATCTATGCGGCGCGCCCCGATACCGGCGCAGTGATCCATACTCATTCGTCGTTTGCCACGGCGCTGGCCTGCATGGGTTGCAACGTACCGCCTTTCCACTACATGATCGCCCGCTTCGGCGGCAAGGACGTGCGCTGTGCCGACTACGCAACCTTCGGCACCCAGGAACTTTCGGATGCTGTTCTGGTTGCGCTGAAAGAACGCAGCGCGTGCCTGCTCGCGCATCATGGCATGATCGTCTGCGCACGAGAACTCAAGGACGCGCTGGCGCTGGCTGTGGAGTTTGAAACATTGTGCGAGCAATACTGGCGCGTCCTGCAAATCGGCGCGCCACGGCTGCTGCCCGACGATGAGATGGAGCGTGTGCTGGAGAAATTTGCCGGCTACGGCCAGCAGTAGCTGCGGCACAGTAAATCTATACCGCATCCCTGATGCGTTCATTTATTCTTGGATGATCCGAGGATGTTTTTCTGGCATGCAATACCTCAGCCATAAAATATTCCGGGGTCACAACCTTGAACATTTCCGCCAGTAGCCGGTGTCGTGCCAGCTTGAGCAATGCCTTATCGCTAGTGACAAGAAATCGTGCGGCGCTGTCACGGGCAAGCTCAAGAAATTTCTGGTCGTCACGGTCGCGGCAGCGCGGCAGTAATTTCTCCGTAGCTGTGCCGGTCTGCACAAGGCAGGCCATCTCAAAATACTCTGTATAGATTTCACGCTGCAACTGTGGCGTCAACCTGAAATCCGGATAGCCCAGCACGCGCTCGAACTCCGCCAGACAGGCGGGATTGCTCAGCGCCAGAAGCGCGCCGCTATCGATCATCCCGCGTAGAGGAGCAAACTCACTACCACGCGGGCCTCTGACAAAAACCCACAGCGACAGCAGTACATTGGTATCAAAGACAATACGCACCCCGGATGCAGGGCGCGTACCGGGGTCATGTTCGGCGATCAGTCTCAAGCCTTTTTCTGTGTATCGAGACGGAACTTGACGAAAGAACCCGGCGCATCTTCTATTACCTTCAGCTTGCCTTTGGCCGGATCGCGCGCAGGTACCTTGCGATCGTCAATATCTGTCACCCACTTCTGCCAATCGGTCCACCACGAACCCTGATGTTGCTCGCTGGCATCGAACCATTCTTCCGGCGTTTCCGGCAGAGATTTTCCATCGTTGCTCCAGTAACCGTACTTGTTTGCCGACGGCGGATTGACGATACCGGCAATGTGGCCGGAGCCTCCGAGGACAAAGCGTACCGGACCACCCAGGCAGGTCGCACCGCGATAAACGCCCTTCCATGGCGCAATGTGGTCCTCGATGGTCGAGATGAAATAGCTAGGTGTTTTGATCTTGCCGATATCAATCGGTACATCGCAAAGCGTGATACCGCCCGGTTCGCGCAGCAAGTTGTGCATGTACATGTTGCGCAGGTAGAAGCTGTGCATCTTGTACGGCATGCGTGTGGAATCGGAGTTCCAGTAAAGCAGATCGAAGGGAAACGGCTGTTTACCCATCAGGTAGTTGTTCACCACAAATGACCAGATCAGATCGTTGGCGCGCAGCATATTGAAGGTCGTCGCCATTTCCGCCCCTTCCAGAAAACCACGCTGCTCCATTTTCTTTTCCAGACTGGAGACCTGCTTCTCGTCAATGAAGACACCGAGCTCGCCGGGGATCGAAAAATCCAGCAGGGCGACAAAAAATGTTGCCGAGGCGATACGTTTATCCTTCTTGGCAGTCAGATAACCCATCGTTGAACCAAGCAGCGTACCGCCGAGACAATAACCGATGGTGTTGACCTCCTGCTCACCAGTCTGCCTGCAGACGGCATCGAGCGCAGCCAGCGAGCCTTCCTGCAGATAATCCTCAAAACTTTTCTGTGCAAGATTCTCGTCGGGGTTCACCCAGGAGATGACGAACACGGTGTGCCCCTGATCGGTCGCCCACTTGATGAAAGAATTCGACTGACGCAGATCGAGGATATAAAACTTGTTGATCCACGGCGGCACGATCAGCAAAGGGCGCTTCAGCACCTTTTCGGTGGTCGGATTGAATTGCAGCAGTTGGATCAGTTCGTTCTGGAATACCACCTTGCCGGGTGTCGTGCCAACGTTGTGGCCGACCTCGAAGGCGGTTGGGTCGGTCATCTTGACGCGCAATTGGCCGTCACCGGCTTCAATGTCACGCAGCAAATTATTGAAGCCGTTAAGCAGATTATGCCCATGACTCTTCACCGTCTCGCGCAGCACTTCTGGATTGGTGATGGCGAAATTGGATGGCGAGAGCGCATCGATGAACTGGCGGGTAAAAAAATTTACTTTCTTCTGTGAATTTTCCGGTAGTCCCTCGACCTTGCTGACGGCATCGTGAACGTGCCGTGCCGTGATCAGGTAGGACTGTTTCACGAAGTCAAAAAGAAAATGCTCCTCCCACTCGACATCCTTGAAACGGCCGTCCCCCTTGACTGGCGCAGCAATCGGCGTTGAGGGCATGCCAGTGAACCGCATCATCGAATGCTGCCAGAGCGACAGGTAATCCCAGACGAGATTCATCTGCGTCTGCGCCAGTTTATAGGGGTTGGCAAGCATCTTGGCCATCATGTCCATGAAGGCGTGCGCAATCCCCAGTTCGTCAGCCGGGGTAGCGACACCCTGCTTAAGCTGACGCTGCATGTGTTCGGTGATCAGCTTGGAGGCACGCTGGGCAATTTCCGCATAGGTTTTAACAACTTCCTTTGGGTCGGGAAGCTGCGCCTTCGGGGGTTCCTGATGCTGTGCGGTCACTATGTGTTCTCCTGAATTCAGTGAGTCTGAATGAAACGAAGCTGTCCGTTATCGTCGATACACCGTAAAACATTTGCATGCTCGAGGTAGTTCAAATGAGCGATCGTCTCACCCATGGCAAACATGATCTGGTGCGCATCGGTTATCTCTCGTCCGAATAACACCAAAAGCAAATCGCCTGCACTCTTTGCACTCACGCAGGCATCGCGCAAGGCGTTACATCTTTCACGATGATGCGCCTGCAACTGGGTAACGCGCGCATGCAAGCCGCGAAACGGCTTGCCGTGCGAAGGTAGCACCAGCGTGTCCTTTGGCAAGCTCTGCAATTTTTCGATCGAAGCAAGGAAAAGTGCCAGCGGATTGCCATCTGGATTCGGTGCCAGAACACTGACATTTGTCGAAATTCGCGGCAACAGCATGTCGCCGGAAACCAACACGTGCAACTCATCGCAATACAACGAAGCATGCTCGGGGGCGTGGCCATAACCGACAATCACCTGCCAGTTTTTTCCGCCAATGATCATTTGGTCGCCATCCATGATTCGCCGGTAAGTCTGCGGCATTTCCGGGACGCCTCTAAGGAAACCATTCCCACGCGCCTCAAGCGCCGCAAGACGGGCGTCATCCAGGCCATGGCGGCGATAAAGTTGCAACATGGCTGCAATGCCAAAAGCATCCGTACCGGCGCGCAGCAAATGTCCGAAAGCAAACTCGCCCTGGGTAATCCACAAGGGCGCGCCAGTCTCCTGCTCCAGCCAGGCAGCAAGACCGAGATGATCCGGATGGCAATGTGTGACAATCTGTCGGGTCAATCGATGCTGCGTCAGCAGCTTGCGCCAGTTGTCCTTCAGCATATCCAGACTGATGCCGGTATCGACAGCTGCCCAACCCTTTCCATCTTCGATCAACCAGAGATTGACGTGGTCAAGCGAAAATGGCAACGGCATACGAACCCAGCGAATGCCTGGTGCGATATCGAGAGTGGCGCCGGCGCCTGGTAATTCGTTGCAGGGATAAGAAATGGGCACGGCGATTGAATATCAAGAAGCTGCGGTTGTCGCCATTTTACTCGAAACCAGACACGTCTGATGCGGCGCAGCATTCGCACACCGAAGGTGTGGGCACAAGCTTGCGAAGTATCGAATGCTGAGAAGTCTGAAACGCCAAAGCCCTCTTTCGAGGGCTTTGGTGATGATGATGGGAGTCTGGCGCTGACCTACTTTCTCACCCGCATTGGGCAATATCATTGGCGCGGAGGTGTTTCA
>Ga0073900_10001376_pt1 | contig 13561 bp, 12 predicted proteins | sample KloWWTmetKNB5Kit_FD_66666 | JGI IMG/M metagenome (GOLD analysis project Ga0073900, IMG submission 66666) | Active sludge microbial communities from Klosterneuburg, Austria, studying microevolution and ecology of nitrifiers - Klosterneuburg... | ecosystem: Engineered > WWTP > Aerobic digester >...
CTGGATCGGCGGGATGAGCGGCGCTTTTTATCAAACTGTCATTGAAGTGCTGGATGGTTTCAGTAAAGAATGGGGCTGGAGCTGGGGCGATTTTGGTGCAAATATATTAGGCAGTGGCGCCCTGGTAGCACAGGAACTGGCCTGGGATGAACAACGCATCAAACTAAAATTTTCTTTTCACCGGAAAAACTATGGCGACCCGGAATTAACGCAACGCAGCAATATGCTTTTTGGAAAAAGTGCTGCCGAACGAATGTTAAAAGATTATAATGGTCAAACCTATTGGGCCAGTGTAAACCTGAAACCATTTTTTAAAAATTCAAACCTGCCTGAATGGCTTTCCGTATCTGTAGGCTATGGTGCGGAAGGTTTATTTGGAGGCACTGAAAATATTGGCAAGGATGATAATGGCAATATCATTTTCAACAGGCCAGATATAAAAAGATACCGGCAATGGTACCTCTCTCCTGATATTGACCTTACTAAGATCAAAACCAATAAAAAGGGAATAAAATTTATATTCACCGTGCTGAGTGCTTTTAAATTCCCAGCGCCTTCACTGGAGTTCTCCAATGGCAAGTTCAGGGTAAATGCACTGCACTTCTGACCAATTACATGAATTAATGTAAATTAGCTCTTCCATCCTTTTAATACATAAATGAATTCTGACATATATGAAAAAAATATTCCCCCTGCTAATCATCCTGACAGCAACTTTAGTGATGACTGGCTGCGGCAAAGACAACAATAACAATACCCCACCTGCTGATAGTCCCTCTGTCATCACAATCACAGCCCCTACTGCCGGAACGATAATTATTAATGGAAGCACCCTCCAGGTTAGAGGTAATGTGACAGATAACAATGCACTTTCCAATGCCAGGATCGAAATAAGGAATACCACCACCAACGCTATTCTATACCAGCAGAACCAATCTACCGGCAATGTTCTTTACTACGACCTGAACTGGAACTGGACCGTAACCGGTATCACTTCAACTGTAAATGCAATGATCAGGATCACTGTTACTGACAGGTATAATTACCAGGTTACAAAAGAAGTGGCAGTGGTACTGGTTGATTAAATATGTAAACCGTCATTTTTTCAACAATTCGTATTATTCATTGCTGCATCCCGTAAATTAGCAGCTGTAATTAACTGCTATGCAAATTGCCCAACAAATCTTATTTGTCCTTATCAGTGCGGTTTCTGTCTTTTTGTTTTCAAAAAAAGTAAAAGAGATCAGCCGTAATATTAAACTGGGAAGAGACGAAGACCTGAGCGACAAAGCTTCCCGGCGCTGGAGCAATCTTTTATTACTGGCTTTCGGGCAGCAAAAAATGTTTCGCAACCCACTGGTGGCGGTGATGCACTTTTTTGTATATGCTGGTTTTATTATTATTAATATAGAAGTGCTGGAGATAGTACTGGATGGCATCACCGGTAAGCACCGGTTATTTGCCGCCCCGCTGGGTAATTTTTATTCCCTGCTCATCAATGCGTTTGAAATACTGGCATTAACTGTACTGGTGGCTTGTATTATTTTTTTGATAAGAAGGAATATTATCAAACTAAAACGTTTTGCCAGTAAGGACCTTGACGGCTGGCCAAGAAGTGATGCGAATTACATACTGTTTACCGAAGTCGTGCTAATGTCGTTGTTTCTTATTCTGAATGCCAGCGATACATTATTGCAAACAAGGGGTGTTGAGCATTATGCTGCACATCCAACAGGAAATTTTATAATTTCTCAATATATACAGCCTGTATTAAACGGAATGAGTAACAGCAGCCTTGAACTGGTGGAGAGAGGTTCCTGGTGGCTGCACATCGTTGGCATCTTTGCATTTTTGAATTACCTGCCTTATTCCAAACACCTTCATATTGTATTGGCTTTCCCCAATGCCTATTATGCAAGACTGAAACCAATGGGTGAAATGGAAAATATGCCATCCATTCAAAAAGAGGTGCTGTATGCTATGCAGCCGGAACTGGCTCCAACCGGTGAACAACCAGCACCACAAAGATTCGGGGCAAAAGACGTAATGGACCTGAGCTGGAAGAACCTGATGGATGCTTATAGTTGTACAGAGTGTGGCCGCTGCTCTGCTGCATGTCCTGCTAACCAGACAGGCAAACTGCTTTCTCCCAGGAAAATAATGATGGATACCCGTGACAGGCTGGAAGAAGTAGGAAAGAATATAAATGTCAACAAAGAGTTTAAGGACGATAGCAGGAGTTTGCTGCATGATTATATCTCTGTTGAAGAACTCCGTGCCTGTACCACCTGCAATGCCTGTGTGCAGGAATGCCCGGTCAGTATCAGTCCGCTCGATATCATTATACAACTCCGCCGTTACCTGGTCATGGAAGAAAGTAATTCACCCCAGGAATGGACTGCCATGTTCAGCAATGTAGAGAATAACTTTGCCCCCTGGAAGTTTAGTCCGGATGAGAGAGATAAATGGGTGGAGGAAGTACAATAAATTAAAAAATAATTATGCCTTATAGAATTATATTTTTTGTAATTACTAACTTGCTTTTATACTCTTGTTCAAGAGAAGGCAATGATGATTTTTATATTAACGCAACTTTTCAAACTGAAAGCATTGCAACTGTTTCGCCTGTAAGGCTCTTTACAAGCAATCAAGAAATAACTGACACTCAGATTATACGAAAATTCGTCAACGATAACACATTTACCAGTTTTGCTCCATTTATTATTCTAAATTCAAATGAACAAGTATTCAACTATGTAAAACTTAGAATCTCTTTCATTAGTTCTGACTCTGCAATAGTTGAAAGATATCCACTAGCCTATCCTCAATTTACAGGGCCAATTGAGAATCATATGGCAAGTTATCGTCTTACAACCACAGGAAATTTATATATACGAGAAAAAGATACCATCCAATATTCTCATTCATTGAATATTATTCCAAGATGCCAAGAATTACTAAATATGAGCTTATTTGATTACAATCCTGATGATAATTGTATGCCCTCAGGAATGAATTGGATATCTTGCAAATTTTTAAACTCCTTTACTATTAAAAAAGTAAATCAAAATTTATCATTGCCATTAATTGTAACAATAATTAAATCAGGAAACCAGTGTCTACTTAATACCTTCCACGATGAATGGGATTTTTTCAATCCAAATATTCTGACACAACTGCAAATAACAGATACTATAGCAATACAAACAAAAGAATTGTTTCTTCAAAAATTATAGTATTTATATGAAGCTTCTTTCTTTCCCTTTTCAAACACTCAACTGGTCTTCCATTCCCAAAGAAGAGCACAACGGTGAAACAGGAGTAGCCTGGTGGCAGGTACAATTGGTAAATGATATCAGGGTTAGATTAGTGGAATATTCTCCCGGGTACAAAGCCGATCACTGGTGCAGTAAAGGTCATATTATTTTTTGCTTCGAAGGAGAAATGGATACCGAACTGGAGGATGGCCGGGTGACGAAACTTACAAAAGGTATGTGCTATTTTGTGGGTGATAATAATGAAGCACACCGCACTTCCACGGCAAGCGGATGTAAATTATTCATTGTTGATTAACTGGTCATTGATAGTATAATATATTCTCCTGTCAAACATTTAGATAAGCAATGCAAAAACTTATTCAATCAATCTTCGCCTTCTTGCTGATCAATGGGAATAGCCAGGCACAAAATCCTTTTGAACTGGGAGCAGAATATATCCGGTCATCCGGAAAGGGATACAGCACTACCAAAGTAGCAGCGAGAGGTGAATCATTTAACAATAAGAACAGTTTCAGTGCAGGCATTACTTACCAGCTTGCTTCCGCAAAGGCTTACTCGGTTTCTACCGGTTTTGGAATGTATGTGGGCTATCGTCATGCCTTTGGTACCAATACAAATGGAAACAATCCTTTCGCCGGTGCCAGGATATTATTCTCACTGGAGGATTTTGAAGGAAAAACAAGACAAAAAAGTTTATTGGTAACTCCCATGGCTGAAGCGGGATACCACTTCATTTTTGCAAAACGATTTTACGGAGCCCCTTCCGTCGGTTTTGGTTATACCATTGAATTCAGTAAAGGATATAATTCGCTGGATGAAGATGTAGGCAAGCGGTTTATTCCATCCATTTCTGCCGGTTACCGGTTTTGAATTATTTTTCATCCGGTTCGATACCCAGTTTATCTATCTGTTCCTCTATATGCTGTGTTACTTCTTCCGGGTGTTCCAGTTTGTGCATTGTATCTTTCTTGCGTAATATTTTCCATAGCTGTAACAGCGCTGTCAGAGCAAATATGCCACCAATAATCCAGTTCAACACATGCTGATTATTATTGATCTTTTGTGCAATAAGCAAACCGCCGAAAATGAAAATACAATTACCTAAAAATGTACCCAGTCCTATCCCGACTATATATGAATTGTAATGATCAGATCTTGGTAACAATACTTTCTTGGTGAATAATACTGTGCTCCAGCCAAACCAGAAAGGTATCTGAACAGGGTTCACCGCACTCATCACAAAGCCCAATACGATCTTTGGCAATGGGCTGCTTAATACTATATTTTTTTCTACTGTTGGTTGCATTGCCGCATAAAAGCTAAAAGCAGCTAATGCAGCAACAATAAGGAAAGTTACCCAATCAAGGGCTTTCAGGATCTTTTCTTGTTTTCTTACCCAGTCCATAGCCACCAGTGAGATGCGGACATAAATTATTTCGGCGATCAGGGAACCTACTGAAAAAAGCATAGCAGCTGTAACCCCATCCGTGATAGATATCTGCATTGCAGCTATATTCAGCGTACCTAACGGTAATGAGCCAATAAAACTGACAAGCATGCCTGTAAATAAAATTCTAACTAAGGGGTGCATAAACTAAAAATACGAAGAGAAGAGCATTAATCATATTTCTCCAGCATCTTAAAATGACGGCCGGATTCTTTCAGGAAATTCCACCCTTTTTTAAAAGACCAGTAAGGGGTACCATTTTTATGATTGTGACGGCTGATCCTGTATAATGCTTTCCAATGTTCTAGTATAACACCATAAGCTTTCCAGAGACTCATACCACAATCGTAGATATGATTTGGCTCTGCACCACAACCATTGAATTCAAGAATAAGAAAGTTCTTCCCTTGTTGCAGGTCTTCAATAGAGGTTGTTTTAATATCATACCGGCCATAATAAAAACGGGTCTTATGGCTCAGTTCATCAAATACCTGGTGCATCACTTCATTGATCTCGTTATGAAGGTTGGTGAATTGTGCACCCCTGTTATGATTACCGGCATAAGAAAGATAAAATATTTCACCTTCGGGAATCACCCTGTCAAAACGATGCCCATGCCGGTGCCCCATTTCTTCCATCCGGAATTTGGCCCGGGGATGTTGTTCAACCAATTGCCTGAGTGTTGATTGCCCGTCACCTTTTACCTGCAATAATTCTTTATGAATAAATCCGCTCACTATTCCTTTTTTTTCAGCGGGGTGGCGATAATAAAAAACACTCACTTCCACCGGCAGATCCACCAGGTCCTGAACAATATATTCTACCGGTACTTTTTCATGGTATTTCCGGAGCTGATCAGCATTGTCAATTTTACGGAATAAGATTCCTTTCATCCCCACATCCGGTTTTACAATAAAAGGAAATGAAAACCCTGCTTCGTTCACAATTCTTTCTACATTTTCATAAGGCAAGTCATGCATAATATAAATAGTGCGGGGAACCAGTTCTGTGGGTAGCTGGTCATACATTTCTTTTTTCCCTTCTCCTTCAAAACCACCGAAGGTGATAGTAGGATTTGACGAACTGAAATACCAGAATGACCTGCTGCGCAGGCAATACCATAGCCAGACTGGACTTATAGGCAGGTAGAGAACATAAAAATTCCAGAGTTCCCAGTTAACTATTTTTTGAAAAAATTTCTTACTACTCATTGAAAGCTGCAAAAATAACTATTGAGTGCCTTATTTGGCAATATATTCAATATGCTTTACATTTATTCTCAAACTAACTGTCATGAGAATTTTCCTTATCTGGCTCAGCATTTTCAGTTGCTTTTTTACTGCCGCCATACCTGCACAGGCCGCCACTGCGCCTCTTTCCAATAATAAAATAATTCCGGTTGAAGCTATTTACAAAAAGATCGCTTCCATGAAAATGAAAGACTTCCGGAAATTGGCCGGGAGAAAACTTACCTTAAAAGAGAAAGTATCCTTTATTATACTCAAACATAAACTGAAGCAACAGGCAAAAGACAGCGAAAAACAGGGACAGACTGCTTTTACTTTTGGGTTGATCGCAGTTGGCCTGCTACTTCTCGGTCTTTTTGTTCCTTATGTTATACTGGGTTCCCTTGTTGCAGCCATCCTTGCGATCGTAACAGGGTCAATGGCTAAAAAAAGGGATGGTGACAACAGGAAAGCAAAAGCCGGTCAATTATTGGGATGGATCACTCTCGGCCTGATAGCATTTTTATTCATTCTTGCAGCTGTTGTGCTGGCCTCCTGGTCATGGGGTTAATGCCTGAGCTTTATTTTTATTCCGTATTATTGCTGCGAAAAATTGATATGAATTCATGAATATTAAAACAGCAGCTGATTTTTTTGCAAACGGTCAACATCCGGAAATTTTATTTTGGGTAGGATGTGCCGGTAGTTTTGACCAGCGGGCACAGAAGATCACTAAAGCCTTTGTCACCATTCTTGATAAAGTTGGTATAAACTATGCCATTCTTGGTAAAGAAGAAATGTGTACCGGCGATCCTGTACGAAGGGCCGGGAATGAATTCATGTTCCAGATGATGGCGTACCAGAATATCCAGATCCTGAATAATTACGGGATCAAAAAAATAGTGACTGCCTGTCCCCATTGCTTCAATACACTGAAGAACGAATACCCTGTATTAGGCGGTACTTACGAAGTCATTCATCATACCACCTTTTTGCAAAGTTTGATTGATGAGGGAAAAATAAAAATGAAGGAAGGTGGCATTTTCAAAGGCAAAAAAATCACCTACCACGATAGTTGCTATCTCGGCCGCTCCAATAATATTTACGAAGCACCAAGAAAAGTACTGGAAGCCCTGGATGCAGAACTGGTGGAAATGAAACGCTGCCGCAGCAATGGATTATGTTGTGGCGCTGGAGGTGCACAGATGTTCAAAGAAGAAGAAAAAGGAACCAGCCGGGTTAACATTGATCGTAGTAATGAAGCCATTGCCACCGGTGCCAGTGTGATTGCTGCTGCCTGCCCTTTCTGTAATACAATGATGACAGATGGTGTAAAGCTGGCTGATAAAGAAGAGACCGTACAGGTACTTGATGTAGCTGAGCTGATTGCACAATCAATGGAATAAACGATTGTATCATTCTTACCTGGAATTATTCTAAATCGGGTGATCACCGGTCAGCAACAATAGCTTTGGTGTACTGCCGGGTGAGTCTCATTTGCACATCGATAGCCTCCTTTAATTTCCCTTTGGGAATAGGAATACTTATTTTACGCCGATGGTGCCCATTTTTATACAGTATCTCGAGTATATTTAAATTGCCTGCTTCATAAATATCGACATCGGCAAAATACTGATCCGGGAAGTTTACTTCGCTCCGGTTTTCATTTATAGAGATACAACGGGATGAAATTTTTACTTCAGCACTACCCTTTTGTTTAAACGGGTTTAGCAGATGGAACAGGTAAAAAATAAATCCTTTTTTGAAAAAACTCCATTTCAAAAACTTGTTCCATTCGTCCCGGGCATAGGTCCAGTGCGCCAGCAGTTTGTCATTTTTATTTGTTTGTTCCATCAGGATTATAAATTGGTTGTAATTTAGCAGCATGAATCTTGACTACAAATACCTGCTGGAGGGTAATTTTCACCCTGACTCAAAAGTGTGGGTGTATCAAAGTAATCGCCTGTTTTCTCTTGGTGAAGCGCTGGAGATCGAAGAAATTCTGAAAGACTTTACCGGGAAATGGCAGAGCCACGGTGCCCAGGTTAAAGGGGCTGCTTATCTCTTTTTTGGGCAGTTCATTATCCTGATGGCCGATGAAACAGCTACCGGTGTCAGCGGGTGCAGCACCGACAGCTCTGTACGGTTAATAAAAGAGATCGAACAACGGTTTGGTGTTAATATGTTTGACCGTACAACACTGGCTTTTGTAGTGAAAGACAAATTGCAGTTATTGCCTCTTTCACAATTACAATATGCTGCGGAGAATGGATTCATCCATAATGATACTTTATACTTCAACAACCTGGTACAGACAAAAGCTGAACTGGAAAATAAATGGATCATCCCGGTAAAGGATAGCTGGCTGGCCAACAGGATTACATTTTCAATTCCTGTTGCCAACCTATAAAAGCGGAAGTAGCTCACCTGGTAGAGCGACAGCTTCCCAAGCTGTAGGTAGCGGGTTCGAGTCCCGTCTTCCGCTCTTTTCTTTTACTGGCTTGTTATAGTCAGCGTTACTCCGGTTGAAACGTTTACTGATGCCCCGGAATTAACTGTAAGTTTCTTTATTGTAGTATTAGATGTGATAACCGGATAATTGGGTTTGCCGGCATTTACAACAACTTCGAAACCTGGCCCCGGAACAGTTCCGCATTTCCAATTCCCGCCATCAAACCAGTTTGTGCTTAATTCACCAGTCCATTCTGCAGCATTTTCTGGTTCAGTAGTAAAAGACAATGTCGTCCAGTTAGAGCAATAGTCGGTATTTGCAGAATTATTGGCCCTTGCCCTTACATGGATATAATATGTTGTTGCAGGTAATAGCAAATTAACAGTAATATCAGTATTATTCGTAAATATCGGATTTGAGGGATTAACAGGAGGTGAACTGTTTTGATCAACCACATATTGAAATTCCGTTAGAATATAATCCCAGCTAAAATGGGCCTGGTTCGAACAAATCTTTGTTGCAGTAAGATTGTTTATAGCTGCTTCGTTAATTATAACAGAGTTTGATTGTGTCTCACAACCTGATGATGTGGTTTTGACATAATAACTGCCTTCTGCGCCGGCAGACATCGTTAGCACATAACTTTGGTTACCTCCATTTCCTCCACCAACAGGGCCATACACAAGAGAACCGGAGCTATACCAGGAGTACTGTTGTGATGGTTGTGTAGTCGTTCTCAAATCAACCAACTCGCCGGTACAATAAACCCCTGATCCGGAAAGAGTTGTTGCAAACAATGTGGCAGTATTAATTACTGAAGAATTTGAAGTTAAAGTACAACCATTTACCTCAGATGTCACTGTATAAGTACCGGATGTTCTAATAGTGAAAGTGGGGCTATTTGAACCATACTGAATGCTGCCATTCCAGTACAAAGCATAACTGCTTCCACCACCAGACGCTGTTAAGGTTACCGGGCTACCATTACAAATTGTTGCATTTGCAGGACTCAGAGTTAGAGTACTTTGTACAGGAGTTGTAAATGAAATACTGCTCCATGTTCCTGTTGAACCTTCACAATAAGAACGTACATAAAAATAATACAGTGTTGAAGGATTGACAGGTAGAGTTATAACACTATCAAAAACCTGTGAACCTGAGGAAGGTGGGGTACTTGACTCTGAAAGATGATATTCATATCGTTCAGGAAAAGGATTCGGAATCACCTTATTCCATTTAATAATTGCCTGATTTGGGCAAACCTGTTCTGTAGTAAGTCCCGTTACCTGTTCCGATAATCTCACATAAGCAATATTTGAAACGACTCCAACACATCCCGGTTTATATGTTTCTACAGAATAATCACCCACCATTCCTGCATCCATATTAAAATTATAGCTTAATGGCCCGTCATTGCCAGTTACAGGGCCGTAAACTACTACTCCATTTTTTTTCCAGGTATAATCCTGTGTGCTTTTCGATTCCGGCACAGTAAGACTTACAGAAGAACCCGGACAATAAACTCCGCCACCGTTAAGCGCCGGAGTTTCGGTGCCAGCGTCTAAAACTGATACATTAGATGTAACTAAACATCCCCCGATAACTGCTTTTGCATAGTAAATACCACTGCTTATTGCTGAATATGTATTCCCGGATACATCATCAATCTTAACATCATTACGGTACCATTCATATGATGCCCCAGCTACAGAAGCCGTCAAAACAATTGGATTAGTGCTGCATAAATTTCCACCCGCAGGTGTCAATGTGATACGGGTGGCGCATACGGGGCTACACAATGAACCTGTAATTGAAAGTCCATCAATATGTGCACCTGCGCTGGGGGTGGAACTATCAGTTCCCCTTCTCCATCTCAGGATAACCGTTTTTCCATTAGCTGAAGCCGGAAGATTAATTGTTGTTAGAGTCCATGTAAGTACATTCCCGGTCCAGGCAGAACGGCCCCCTAAGGGATTACCACAACAATTACTTATAACGCCATTATATCCTCCAGTAATAAAGAGGCCTCCTGCTGCCTGAATATCAACAAAAGGAGCCCCGCCAATAGATATCTCCAATACCAAACCATCAAAATTAGATTCAAGACTAAAACTTCTTCTAAAATTTATTTGTGCTGTTGCTGAAACTATCTGGAATACTTTTGAATACAGGTATTCATCCGAAACACAATCGGCAGCAGATACATATGCAGCGTTTGGAACTGTATGAGACCAGTTATTAACTGTAGCCCATGGATTTGAACCAGTACAATCCCTTGCAGTGAATGCTATCCATCCGGAAGGCAAAGCCGGTGCAGTGATCCCGTCAAAGTTTTCAGCACATACCGAAATTGAACAACCGGTAAGACTGATATTATCAATATATACTCCTGTTCCTGATACACTTGCATTAGTACCCCTTCGCCATCTAAAAACAACAACTTTCCCAATTACAGATGCCGGCAGATTTACTGTTGTTGTTACATAAGCATTTGAAGTGGATCCGCTCCATGCCTCTCTTCCTGCAAGAGGGTTGCCGCTTGAGTTGAGTATTGTATTATAACCACCGGCTCCAAAGCTCCCCGTATAAGAAATATCTTCAAAACTCCCGCCATTAATAGATATCTCCAGTACTAACCCATCCATAGCAGCTTCTAAGCCATGCCTTCTCCTAAAAGTTAATTGGGCAGTTGAGCTGGTTATTAAATACTGTCTTGAAACTAATACTTCATCAGAAACACAGGCAGGTGCAATAACAAATGCAGCATTAGGTGCACTGCTGGGAGTTGTTGTCGATGTAACCCATGGATTTGAACCTGTGCAATCAGTCAACGTTACAGCACTCCAGCCGGCTGGTAAAGCGGGAGCTGTTACTCCATCAAAATTTTCGGCGCATTGAGCTGATGCCTGATTATTAAAAAAAATAAATAAGAAGATTACTGCAAGTGAAATAAAAAAAATTCTCATCTGTTGATGGTTTTGTTATCAGTTTTATTGGCTTGTTATAGTTAATGTTACTCCCGGCTCTACGGTAACAGAAGCTCCCGGATTAACGGAAAGTTTTTTTATAGTGGCATTCGATGTTATAAAAGGATAGTTTGGCAACCCTCCGTTGATAACCACTTCTGATGTTGGCCCCGGTACCTGTCCGCATGCCCAGTTAGAGGGGTTCGTCCACGAATTATCAAAAGCACCTGTCCACAGCAATATTGCATTACTGGCCAGGGTGGAAAATGAAATAGTAGTCCACGTAGAACAAAATGAAGTGTAGTCAGGTCCGCTGGCAGCCCGCATATGGATATAATAAGCGGTTGAAGGCAATAAGGATGAAACAGTGGCCGAGGTTGATGAGGTGGTACCTGGATTGACAGGATTTGAAGGTGGAGTTATGCTTTGATTAACTACATACTGATAATTTTCTCCCGTTACAATGCTGTTCCATTCAAAACTAACCTGGTTTGAACAGATTACCGTTGTATTCAGACCTGTAACCCTCGCCTCATCAACAAAAACTGCATTAGATGTTTCATCACCACATCCTGCTTTTGAAGTTCTTACAGTCCAGGTGGCGTCCTGCGATGAGGACATAACAATTGGCAGGCTTTGGTTACCACCATTTCCACCAATTGGTCCGGAATAAAGTGAACCATTGCGATACCAGGAATATTGCTGCGAAAGTTCAGAATTAGTTATTCTGATATCAACCAGAGCACCAGCACAATATACTCTACTGGTAACTCCAATAGTACCTAAATCTACAATTGGATCAACAATTGTAGTTTCAGTTATTACTGCATTATTAGAAACATTCCTGCATCCATTAAAGATTGTTTCTGCTCTATAAGTACCGGCTGTGCTTGCATTATATGTTGCGCCTGTTGCACCGTCTATTAAGTTATTGTCCCTGTACCATTCATAAATAGTTGCATTACCGGATGCTGTTAACAGCAAAGTATTATTACATACATTTCCGGAAGTTGGGCTTAAACTAAAATTGCTGGAAGAAGTGGTGAAAGAAATGGTGGTCCAGTCTCCAAACGAAGAACCAAAATTGCAGGCAGCACGAACATGGATATAATAAATTGCAGAAGGGTTCAATGATGTAACCGTAATACTACTGTCCGAAGTCAAAGTCCCGTTACCTGTTGGCAACGATGACTGTGTAACCTCATACTCATAAGTTTGGGAAATACTAACCGGGGCCACCCTGCTCCATTTAAATGTTACCTGGTTGGCACAAATACCTGTTGTTACCAAATTATTGATTTTGGCAAACCCTACATACACAGTACCAGAATATACTACACCACAACCCGGTCTTGTTGACTCTACGTAATATGCTCCTGCCCGATTTTCTATCATATTAAATTGGAGGCTTTGGTTTCCACCATTACCGCCAATTGGGCCATACACAGCAAGACCATTTTGCCGCCAGGTATAATCCTGTCCTAATTCTGTTACCGGTATTCCTACATTCACGGACTCTCCCAAACAATAAATACCTGTACCACCAAGATTGGGTGGAACAGAACCAGATTCAAGAATTGCTTCATTTGATGAAAGCGTACAGCCCCCAATAGTTGATGTGGCAGTATACACCCCACCGGAAGTAGCATTAATTGAAGAACCGCTTTCTCCAAAAATAAATGAACCATCTTTAAACCATGAATAGCTTGCACCACCACCGGAAGCCGTGATTGTAATTGGAGAAGGATTGTTACAAAAACTGCCTGTAGTGGGACTTAATGTTAAACTAGTAGAGGGAGAAGTAGTAAATGAAATACTGGTCCAGTTTCCAAATCCTGAAAGATCACAAGTAGAACGAATATGAAAATAATACTGTGTTGAGGGAATCAATGATGTAACCGACCTGACACTATCTGCAGTGTAATTGCTATTACCTGTTGGCGAAGAAGACTGAGTAATCTCATACTCATAAGTTTGTGAAATAAATTGCGGGATCACCCGGTTCCATTTAATTATTGCCTGGTCTGAGCAAACCGTAACAGTAGAGAGGCCGGTTATATCCGGTGATCCTATATAGACAGTGTCCGAAACAGCTGCTATACAACCTGGCTTTGTTGTTTCTACAACATATTTTCCAGCCCTGCCGGCATCCATTGTAAAATTAAAACTCATGGATCCCCCGGTACCACTTA
>Ga0073900_10001377_pt1 | contig 13559 bp, 9 predicted proteins | sample KloWWTmetKNB5Kit_FD_66666 | JGI IMG/M metagenome (GOLD analysis project Ga0073900, IMG submission 66666) | Active sludge microbial communities from Klosterneuburg, Austria, studying microevolution and ecology of nitrifiers - Klosterneuburg... | ecosystem: Engineered > WWTP > Aerobic digester >...
GGACAACCTTTCATTTTTCTTTATTTATTGAACACTACCAACATCCGGGGGCTTTGTGTTCATTTGCTTATTTGATACCCAATAATAGACTGAACATTCAACCATTTTGATCTTATAACAAAAACAATTCTTCCATTAATACTGAATGAGACTTTTTTATAATCTCCTACTAAATCTATTTCTAATTTACCCGCTAAATTGCTCCCACTTAATTTAAAAAAAAGAATTTCTGAGTTAATTAAAACTAAATCAATCTGCACGGCGTTTACGTTTCTTTCAATCCACTTCTCAGGTTGTATTTTAGGTAATTCCCAAATATCAAATTTCAAATAACACTGAATATCCTCGCCATTAACAATTTTTAATTCTTGCAAATAAACATTTTGCAATGGCGGAATTTCATCTCTATATATTGCTCGTACTATTGCTGGATTTTCCGTAAAAGAAGGCCACATGTAATTTTTATTAGTTAAATGGATAATGCTTTTTTGTACCTGGAACTGTTCCTGTTCGTGTATTTTCTGGGGGTCGAACATTCAAGTGTTTGCCTGGATTATCTTTTCCAAATTGAGGATGACCAGCAGAATGATCTTGAACTTTTACTTTAGTGCCATCCGGTTTTGTATAAGTATATTCTCTTGTCATCACAGGTTTACCATCAGCGCCCAAAGCTGTCTTTCCATTTCGATCTGTCATCGGAACTTTCTCAAATTGTTTACCATTTGCTAATTTGTCAGGATGCTGTGATTTAGGGATACCAACATCTTTTTTGATTTCATTTAGTGCACCTTTCCGACTTAAAGAATTTTCAGCTTTTTTTACAACCTGCTTTTCAATCTGATTTACTACAACATTCTTTACTTCATTAGCAATGATAGTTTCAGCTTTGGCCGTTGGCACTAAAAAAGTGGCTAACTGTACTCCTGATTCTGAACGAGACTTGCTTTCTGTAAATCCGCTATTTAAGCTTTTCCCGGTAATAAGTTCTGCCAAAGGAGTTACCGGGTTCAGATTATTGTTTACCCAAACAACCGGTGCACTATTTCCAATATCATTAATTTTGTCTCCAACCCAATTTGCGGCATCTCTCAACCATTTGCAACAGCCATCTGGTTCGTCACCCAACGGGTCCATGAAAGTAATCGGGTTGTCATAATTTGAAGCATACGGTGACCACATTTCCATGTTCTCGGTCTTCGGGTCTATCTGCCACCATCTTCCCGTTTGTCCGTCTAACTCTCTTAACTGTGCATCGTATATTCCAATTTCAAAAGCATCTTCTTTTTCAATACCATTGTATTTATTTTTATTCTCTGGTACATCATTCAATGCCTTACTACTGATTCCTGCCATTATTAACCCGAACGGATAGTAATATCTGGTTCAAAGAGCTTACTGCAATGTACAAAATCAGTTGTAAAATACTAGATTAGAAAACCTCGATTTCAAGTCAAGCCTGTTACTTCGTATAAGCCCAATGTCGGCTGCTACACACTATGCTGTTCACCGCCAGACATGGGCAGGAAAGTTTACGGGTGGGGCGGAGGAGACGTTGGAAGAGAAAAAAATACAAAAACTCGTCAGGGGATATATTTAAATAAACTATCCCCTTTAAAATAAAACTCCCAAATAGTGGGCTCTCTCATTTTAACAACAGACTCATTAACTTGAACATTAATTTTTTCCGCCTCTTTATCTAATTCTTCTGAATTATCTGTTGTTAACGTAAGAAATTCTGACTCTAAACAATCTCCAGCAAAAAATATTTTTACTTGATTTATTTCTGTGACTCCATTCAAATTAATTTTACTGTTATCTGGATAGGAATCAATCATAATAAAGCTTGTTGTGTCATTGCTTTTAGTGCAGATAACTGTCATGAACCTTCGTCCGTCTTTTTTTATTGTCTCTATATATTTATAAATTAATTCAGTAATTTTTTTGTTATGAAATTTGACTTCACTCAACGTGTTATCAACTCTTGTTTTGCATGAAACTCCTGCTATTAAAATAAAAAGCGCTATATGCTTAATCATTTTAGTATTCTTTTTGAGTTATATTGGATATAAGCTCCAGTATCTGGTATGTATACCTTATGAATAATATTGGGATTAACTCGTTGTTCATTTCTTGCAGCTGCTGCTGCATCTCCGTCTTGCGCAGGAATTATCTTCCCATTGCTATCAAATCCAGAAGGTTTCCATAAACTTATCCGCCCTTCTGTTACGTGGCTATGGTCAATTTCCTCAACCACCTTACCGTCTTTGGTTTCATTTATTAAAAATGTTCTATTGATGGCAACCTCCTCAGGGCTAGATGATGTTGACACATAACTTTCATACCTATCCCCGTTTTTTATATGAATCAACGCAATCTCTACGTCAGTGTTATTCGCTGCAAATTCGAATAGGTTCTGAGCACTTTTTTTGCTATTATTAACTTTGACTGTCAAACCTGCTTCAGTTAATTCAGCACTATTTGCAATCCCCTTTGACATTTCAATAGATTTTGCTCTATCAATTTCTCCATTTTTCTTTGAAGCATATAGCCTGTCAGTCTTATCTTCAGTTTCTCTTATTTTAACAGCTATACCATTTCTACCCAACTGGTAATCATCAGTTGGCTTCATGCCATCCGGGTCAATATATCTTAATGGATTATCAAACGCATAATTGTACGGAGAGTAACGCCGCATTTTTTCACTCAACGGGTCTATGTGATTCCATCTTCCTATTTGGGCATCATACATTCTTGCCCCATAGTCATACCAATCTAACCCCGAACCATCAGAGAACTCTTTTGATTGTTGTTCTTTGCCGTTGTATCTGTATTTATTTTCTGGAGTGTTGTTTAAAGCCTTCGACGATACTCCCGCCATTATTAACCCGAACGGATAATAATGCGTTTCCTCCACCAGCGGCCCACGGTTATGCGTTACCTGTAAATTGTCAAAGAACACATCTATATTGGGTGTACTGTTACTTACAAAAATATACAAATAACCGCTTTTTTCTACAGGCTTATCCGTTTGTGTGTGGGTATTTAACAGATCAGCTGCACCCACTTGTTCAAAGCCACTGCTGCCCGCTACATAGTTAAACCGCTCATCCAGCAGCAGCCAGTTCAAAAATGCCTTGGGCCGTGTAGTATTATAATTTGTCTGGGTGTTTAGATAATTGCCCACAGTTGCATTTATCTCTGCACTATTGGCCAGTTCTACATTGCTGCCATGATTACCGTTCTGTGCTGCGATGCTGCCACTCAGCGCATTCAGCAGGGCATTATAGGGGCTGGTAGGGGTACCCGGTCTCGTTACAGCCTCCCACCAGCTGTTTACCATAACATTAAACTTATCGCCGGCCATCACCTTTAATAAAATGGCCGGTCCAATTTTTACACCGCCGGGATCGGATTGTTCATTACCACTCAGCCGGGCCACTTTTTGATTACCACTTATCGGGGGATAATTAGCCGGTACATCGGTCCGGGTTTCGGGCAGATTACTATAGAATGTTTCTTCCTGGGTGGCCGTGGCTGTTTCCATCGTAGCCGCTATATACATATCGGATTGCTGCTCTTCGGCCAGCACCATCCGTACATTACCCAAATGATCTTTGATAAAATAGTCATAGACAAACTCATTTCCTTTTGGCCTGATCCTTCCTTCTTCATGGCCGAAAAATTGCAGCACATCAATTCCATCCTCTACTGCTCCGGTTGTGGTAAACTCGTAAACAAAACCGGCAAAATAATTGGTCACCTTCTTTTGGCCGCCCTCCGTCACTATCTTGCTTACTTTATTGCCGTTGGCATCATACCGGTAGGCAATGGTTCCCTTATCTTTTACCCGTATCAGCACCGGCAGGTTCAGGTGGTTGTACTCTATGGCCTGCAGGTTATCATCTTTGATCGCTTTGTTATTATCCCTTACCAGGTTGCCATTATTGTCATAGCTGTAATCTGTACTACCCTTTGTGAGCGGATCGTATTTAAAATCACCGAGATGGCTATTTAAATTATTTACCCCGTCAAGTACCTGCTTTAGTTTATTACTGGCCGTCTCATAACTATAGGTCAGTTGGTCAATGAGTAATGATCCGCCAAGTTTCCACCCTTTTTGATTCATCGTAACTATATTCCCGTTGGCATCATAACTCATATTGTTGACGGTAAAATCTAATCCGGTATTGGTGTTCCATCCGCTGCCCGAAAGTTGGGTAAAATCACCAGATACAAACCGGTTAAGGTTATCATAGGCAAACCCAAAAGCCCGCTGCTCACCATCACTTTTTCCCCGCCATTGCAGGCCGCTGATATTGCCATTGTACTGTTGGAAGGTAAACCCATGATCATAACTAAGCACCTGTCCAAACCAATTGCTGTTGGTGCTTCCTGTGGCATATTGCTGGTTGATGCTTTTAAGCCAGCCCCGGATATTATAACTGTATTCCAGGGTTTCTATTCCTGCATTATTATTAAAGGCAGGCGCCAGTTTCTTTGATTTGAGCTGACCCAGTTCATCATAACTGTTGTCTGCAATCAGTTTATCCGTAGGGCCATCATTTATTTTTTTCCAGGTTTTAAGTAAACGGCCTCCGGCATCGTAAAGCATTTTGGTAAGCACAGTCACCGTAAGCGGGCCTCCCTGTACATGATCGGGGACATATTGACGCTGGTAGGAAGCTATTACTTTCCCGCTGAAATCATATCGGCTCGTGGTTGTACTTATTCTTTTACGTCCATCTTCGACCCTCACCTGTATCACCCTGCCTTTTTCATCATAAAAACTATAGGTGTTCGTTGGCTGCAAAAATCCCTCTGTGGCTGTGGTAGTCTTTACCGGCTTGCCATACACTATAGATGAATTTACCACCGCCTGCGGCCAGGGATTGGCTCCTGCATCCAGCTTGCCTATATCCTGTGTATCAAAAGAAAACTCTGAGTTATCATCATAGATGGTAGTCGTAAATACTTGATGGGAATAATAGGAGAGTTCAGGATAGGTAGTACTATTATAAGCAGCAGCCTGGTGTGCTGCCCTGTCAGCGCTGCTTATCAACAGACCGGCACTTATTGGCCGGTTGGCTTCATCATACTTTGTATAATGCCACTTTGAAGGATTGCTATTCCGCAAGTTTGCATCCTGTGTCATCACCAGCCTGTCTCTTGCATCGTACAACATCCATACTTCTCCGGCTCCCGGCACTTTTTTAATGATCATTCTGTTGCGCTGGTCATATTCATAACGGAAACATTGTTCATTTAATACTTCAGTGCTTAACGACCATCCCTGTACTTCACATAACTGCACGCCTTTGGGCTGTATCACACAGCGCAATAATCCGTAGTCATCATAAATATAATAGGTACATACCCATCCACTGTGGGCCGGACCAGGTGTATTGCTTTCCTGAACTTTCTTTAAAATTATCTGGCCCTTTAAATCCTTATACTCAATTACCTGCTTACCATCTTCATCAATAACAATATTCTTATATAACCTGCCTTCCGGGTAAACACCTGCTGTTGCAGGAACACTGCCGGCAGCATCACCCAAGGTCCATATCCGAACCGCATCTGTTTCTGTATTTACCTGGTAGAAGTAACGTACGCCCTTCAAACTACCAGCCCAGCTGTTACCCGGAGCCATTACAGTATCAGGCCTCAGTAAGGGTGATGTTTCCAGTGCTGTTCTGCCAAAATATATTTGTTCTCCGGCATACTGGTTATTGTTTACAGCCCCGGTACTATAATAATATTGTTGCGCTGCATATGGATTGGACTTGAAACTACCATCCGTTGTAAAAGAAATATAGGGAAGAGGCTGCACAGTTTCGCGGCCGTAGCGATCAAATTGTTTATAAGCAACAAGGTCATTGCCACCCGGTGAAGCCTGTTTGCTTACTGTTTGCGCTAGCCTGCCCTGTCCATCCATATAAACAGTATTTACTTTTACATCAGCAATGCTTTGCACGGAGACACTGCCTGCATCTGTAATAGGTTTCCATGGTTCCCATGTCCGCACATAATTGATGCGGCCCCCAAGGTTTGCCTGTTCAAGCGGCGGTACATAATTGACTGCAGGCACTCCTTGCCCGTTGGGTATTATCTGCGCTTTGATAGGATGGTAATAAAGAACAGTTAGCAGAACGATCAAAAATATCTTAATGGCTTGCACTTTCATGTAAATTCATTTAATGCTTTATTCGTTGGCTTTATTTATAGATCACAGATTACGTCAAGACAATGGAAGGGACCTGACTCTGTAAACTCAGGGCCCTTAAAACCATCTGTCCACTCATACCGGAAAGTACAAATCCACACCAAGCTACCCAGGTATTCAGACTTCAATAATTTTTTGCAGCCGGTCTCACAAACACCATTCACTACCCGTTTATCAAGCCCGCTACAATTACTCAATACAGGACACTCTGCTGAACTGCCGATACTCATCCATCTTGTCTGCCCATAACTTTCACTGCAATTATTAAGGTCCATCTCTTCTCTTTCCTTAATACCTGTATTGTTATTGTTAACCATATTGTTCTTTGCACAACGATAATTGCCGGTCATCTGCCAGTCAGGGGTTGAATTATTGCAGCCTGTCAGGTCAGTCCCGAACTTATATTCAAACTGCTTCAGGATATTTCTGTCCATATCCCTGATCCGCAATAACCGATTAAAAGCGTCATATTCATATGTTTGGAAAATATTGTTTATATCGGCAGCAGATGTAATACCTACTTCGGGGCTGTAAGTGAAGGATTTCATGAAAGCCCCATCAGGGTATAATCTAAGCTCGTCAATATAACCAGTGCCTGACACAGTTACCCCTCCGTTGCCAGAATAAATGATTGTCCCCCGGTATAAAGACCAGCCATTTTTACTTAACTGTATAATGCCCGCATTGCCATTTACCAGAACACTACCTCCTTTGATCCAATAACTCACTACATATTTCTTGCCGGTAATTAATGTTCCGTTATAGGTAATATTTGCGTTAGCCAGATTATAAGACTTTTTACCGCCGGGCTCGGTTCCTTCTGTTAATGCTGTGCCACTATATGTCCATCCACCCTTAGCAGTTGTTTCAAATGAGCAATAGGCAATCCCCTGTCCCCAACTGCCATTATTTACTTCAGCAATGGGCAGGGTAGCATTATAATCCCATATATAGGAAAGGCGGATATCGTTTTCCTTCGCAACTTCCAAAGGATTGCCTTTGGCATCGTACTGATAATATCTTGCCCTTGTTTCCTGGGCACCATTCCCTTTACTGATCTTTATAAATTCCGGTGCCAGTATACTGCCGTTATTAAACCAGTCTCTGTATTCCGTATTGGTTTGGGATAACAGCTTGGTCTCTTTGTAAGACTTTTCTTCCAGTACCGGTTCCACTATATTTTTAGCTACCATCGTACTGCAAACGGGCAGGTAACTAAAATCATTGGGGTACTTAATTTCCTTTCGGAGTTCTGTCCCTTCGCTGTCGTAAATTTTTGTTTGAGTAGGTAATATATTATTCGCACTGCCATAGGTAAAGAGTACCTCTGAAGTGATTACTTTATTATTCACCAGGTCATACTCTTCTGTAACCGTCCTGTCTAAATGATCCCATCGGGTAAATATGCTGTAACTCGTAACATCCAGGTGCTGAAAATCGTAATCATCCCATGGTGGTGTTCCGGCTAACATAGGGCTGAATCGCTTGCGAACGATATAGTTATTTAATTCAGCATCATTGATTCGGGAATCTGTACTGTAATAATTCGTTATCTTTTTTACAAACTCCCTGTTATGGTTAAAAAACCGGGTCTGGCTCTCTAGGCCATTCATATAGTTATAGGGGTCCACCGGGGGATTGGGTACCGTCTCTCCGATGATCTGGTTGCCAATAAATTGTCCCTGTTTGATAAACGTATGCTCGACCCCACCGTTGGAGAATAGGGAATCATCACTTTCTATTACCCATTTATAAACCACACCCCCGGCTTCATTATCATACAAGGTGGTAGCACTGTTCGAACTCAGCAGGAATCCATTACATAATATTTCAAGGTTACTCGACCCGCAATACAGTCCGTTGGAATAAGCAGTAACATATTGAGGATAATACAGTTTCTGAGCCGAAGGATTCAAAGTATCGGTTAACGAACGGTAATGATAAAACTTTGAATGGGACTTTCTTGAAACATTATCATAGGAAACAATTTTTCTTACTCGTACTCCGCATAACTCTTCATTGATCTGTCCCCATTCTGTCCCGCATAACTGGTCATAGACAATATCTGCCCTTGCCTTATTATTAGGGCCATTCCGTACTTCCAGTTCAAAGCGATAGTTAATCCCGGGGCTTAAGGGAACATGAAAATCCCCCCATACTTCATGATTGGGAAAACCTGAATATCCAAATGCTGTTCTCTTTTCTATCACAAGACCTGTACTATTATCATATAAAGTAGCAATGGCAACCTTTGGCGCAGGGTCACCCCCAGGTACTGGTAAAGGCCCGATCCACTCTGTACTCAAATGAAACTCCCCGGTTTGTGCCTCACATACGGTGAAATAGGTATTGTAAAACTGGGAGGGATATCCTCCTGTTTCTGTCAGCCTTGCACTTATTATTTTCTTCTTTTCAATATTGCCCCACCATGTTTTCATATTGGGTTCATAATGAAATTCATCATGCCCGCCGGTGGGATATACTATTCTCTGGAGCATCCCTTTTTGTGCATAAACACCGTTGGGTTCACGGTTAGCTGTACCATAAGAAGCAAATAAAGGAAAGCCATTATATACATAGGTATTTACAACAGGCAGTAATGTTGAATTACTTGCGCCGTTGGCGAAACCAAGGTGATCAATATTATTGGTGATTGCGGCCCCCGCCAATGCATTTTCTTCATCTACATAATGTAATTCGAAAACCTGCTCCTCATTGCTGCTTGTAGTAGGATCTTTAAGTATTACTTTTTTCAAAAAGAATCCTTCATTAAAGGGGGGATTGGGTATATGCCTGTCCAGGTATTGAAACACGGCCTTTCGAAGGGTCGTTCCGTAACCGTTGGATACCAGAATCTGGTTCACCCTGTTATCACCACCTGCATCAGGCCGGTCCTCGTACAGGATAGCAACCGCAGTACCGGTATTTGTATTAATAGCGGTAAGGTAGCGGCTGGAATAACGGATTGTATTTGTTCTTTCTGAATACTGTGCTTCTACCGGACAGGCCAGTGTTTCATTACATGCCGGCCCCAGGATGCCTTTTCGTACTGACTATATTACGCCGGAATTGACATAATGCGTAAGACTGCCATAACTAAAATCGATATAATCTCCATTGGGAAGTGTTACATTGGTCAGCATCCATGCCGTTGTAATAGTTTGCTTTTGCAGCAGATCATAAACCAGGTTATGCTCCAGGGTACTTTCCTGCACTCCGCCCCCAAACGTATACTTCACACCACCTCCATCCGTGATGATAATATCCGTAACGGCTCCCTGGCTTTTCAAAACAATAATTTTTACATTATTATAAGGCAACTGCAATACAGAACCATCCCGTTTGATAATGAACTTACCCGTTAGTCCGTTCACAGTATATCGGTATTCGTCTGGCTGAGAATCATGATTACTGTTCTGATCTTCTAAATCCTCAAGGAAGAAAAAAGAATTCGAATTCTTTGCCAGCACCTGCGATTCTGTTAGATACTGAGCCGGTGGAGAACAATAATCATCCGGCTTTCCTTTAACAATACGGGTTACTGCACCACCTGCATTCAGGCTCCATGATAATCCTACCCTGGATGGGATTTCTTCAGGCTTAAACCCTGTTGAAGAGTAGTTAACACTTATAGGCAGAGAAAAATTTCTCAGCTTTAATTCATAAATAGGAATACTAGAATTAGCTCCCCCGGTATGAGGCGTAGATCGGAGTTCAGCTCCCTTTGTCAGTGTTGCCAAATCTGGTGATGGTGGCAGCACCTCGGGCAACTTGAACGTATTGTTACTTCCTTGTGCTTCTATCTCAATGTAAAAGAATAATAAAAGAATAATGGATGTAAAAAATCTCATATTATTTCATTTAAAAATTATACCCTATCCTGAAAATCACCGGCTGTGTTCTTGGCACCTGCTGGTAACTCAAAAAATCCCACAACAGTTTTAGCGATGTCTTCTTAAAGAACTTACTCTTTACCGGCACCGTTTTACTGATACCGATCAGTCCGCTCTGCTGCCACGATGAATAGTTTTGCAGCACATTAAAATTCCTGAACTCACTTCTGTAATTCATCTCAAAACCGCCGCTGACCCATAGAGATCCTTTCAGCTTCCAGTCTATAAAACTTCGGGCTGATAATCCCTGGTGACTGATACGGATATTGCGCAAATTCTGCCCCCATCCCATTTTATAAGAAGCGCCAAGCCCCACTATGCTTTTATCATTCAGTTTATACCCGGCACTTACGCCTATATCACTGGTCACCGGTAAAAAACCAGTGGATTTCTGTGACTGTATATTTGTACCCAGCTCAATCCTTTTCAGAAATGACTTTGTTTTCTGGTTATTGGGCTTGAATCCTTCCGGCATTTCAGCATTACTGCTTCCTCCGCCTGCTTTTAATATTTTATCCTTTAACTCATTCAACTGCGATTGTGCCGCCTGCAGGTTCTGCTGAAACTGTGCCTGGGCATTGGGGCCACCGGCAGCTATCTGTGTTTGTATAAGACTATTCACCTGTGCCCTTGTCTGTAATCCGGCAAGACTGGCTACATAAGCAGGATCATTGGGATCCCCCGGCATTCTGAACAACGAAGCCAGCATACTATTCTTTCTCATAAAATCCCTGAACAGTTTTGTCTTTGCCAGCAGTTCCAGCACCTTTTTCTCCGTCTTCTTCGGGTACTTTAATATCTCTTTATATTCATTCAGCTGCTGGGCATAATAATACACCTGCTTATTGATCTTCTTTAACTCTTTGGTAAAACCGAATTTGCTTAATTGCTCCTTCAGGTATTGTTTTCTTTCTTTTAAAAACTGTTTGATATCCTCCGCTTTTTGTAGCTGGCCTTTTAATGCCTCCATCTTGCTTATGGCTTCCTTCAGTTTTTCCTTTACTTCTTTGGCCTGTGAGATAAATTGAGGATTGGCTTCTAAGAACTTCAGTGATGTACTGAGGCTGTCTATCATAGGTATATATTGCCGCAGCTTACTATCCTTCAGCTTTTGTGCTAACTCTTTGTATTTGTTTTCTGCACCGGCAAAGGCATTTTTTGCTGCTATAGAATCAATCTTTTCAAGTTTGCTCCTGAGTTTTTCTTCTTGCTTTTGCAGCTGATTTAGTGCTTTCTCAGATTTTTTATCCAGTTTTTCTTCCAGGCTTTTTGCTTTTACGGCAACGGCATCTATATAGCCAGTAGAAATCTGCCGTGTTATCTGAACAGAATCCTGTGCAAACAAATCTTGTGCAGCATAAAAAAGAATAAGCAGTATCAGAATTCGGTTCATCATACAAAACATTATGTGATCCCGTGAAGCAATATTCGAATGTGGTAAATATTTTAATACCAAACAATACCACAAAGTGGTATTTCTGGTTAATTATTTATGAACAGGTCAAACTAACAAATGAAATCACTGGTTAAACAAGCCAAAAGGCGCACATCAAAAACTGCGATGTAACCTGTTCTATGCGGTATATCCGTAAAAAAAGGATAGTTTTCTGAGCAAAAAAATGCAATTTTGGTATGATTTTACAGAATTAGGTTCTTTGAAAATATAGTGCCAGTAAGCCTTTTGGCCGAATACATTACTATCCGTTCGGGTTAATAATGGCAGGGATAAGTAGTAAGGCATTATCATTCGGAAATCCTGAAAATAAGAATGAAAAATTTCAAGGTCAACCACTAGACGACGAACTAGGATTAAATTGGTATGGATTTAAGTGGCGGAATCATGACCCACAAATTGGAAGGTTTATACAGATAGACCCGCTTTCTGAAAAATATGTTTACAATAGCACTTATGCCTTTAGTGAGAATAAAGTAACAAGCCATGTTGAATTGGAGGGTTTGGAGGCTGTTTGGGCTGATAATAATGTTGAAAGAGATATACGTGATGTTAGCTCCGGAAAAATATCAAGATCCCAATTAGAAGAAAGAGTTGCTGTGAGAGCAGGAGCAAGTAAAGCATTTACTGTTGCCGTTGCTATAGGAGGAACAATTGCTGCTGGAATTATGGTTCCAGGGTTTGCACAGGCTGCATCTATTGTACTTGCGGCTGAAGTGTTTGGATTTCCATCGCCAACTTCTCCAACATCGATGACTTCAACAGTCTTGTCGGAATCAAGAATGGTTGCTTCTGAATTATCAACTGTAGCATCCGCATCAGATGATGTTGTATCATTAGCAACAAAAGCAAGAGTTTTTGAGGCAGGTGGTGAAATCGGGATGATGCAAGGAGGGGCAAATTTGGCGGTTGATGCTAAAACTGGATTCTTTAATATTCAAGTAGCTGCTGGAACAGAAGCAGGTATAATAACAGGTGAAATCAATGTAAGTAAAGGTGCAATTGGTTTTACAAATCTTGAAATTACTAATGCAAAAGGAGGATTAGGAAGTATTGGAATGCAGAATACAATAGGATCTTCCACTTTTATGAATCTTCAAAAGGAGTTAACGGAGTTAGTTAAGGCTGGTGGCTATAATAATGGTTATATTGAATTTTCAAGATTAAGGCCAGTGGGTTCAAAACTTCCGGATACAGATACAAGAAGGATTAATTTAGTAACTACCTCTAATAGTACATCGCAATGATAATACATCCAAAGATTAAACACTTCATTGGTATCCTAAACAAGAATACCGATAACAAGATAGACGAAAATGATATGAAAATACTATGGGAGTCTGGATCAACTGCGACTGAAGCCGCCATAGTATTACATTTAGGATTTAATTTTTCACTTGTAAATGCAGAGACTTATATACGGGCCCTTCAATTATGGGAATCGGAGGATATACAGGATATTGCCTATCAAACTTTTTTATACATGAATTACAATCCAGAAGACCCTAATTTTTCTTATGATGAGAATAATGTAAAATTTTCATTGTTACCTCCTTCTAAAAAATCGACAGATACGGATTGAATCAAGTACAAATATTAATAACAAAGCCTCGTGAGGGGCTTTGTTATTGGGCAATCAGTTGGAAAAGATTAACCTTCATTTTTTTCCCGCCCAGCTTCTCCTCTCTTAATCGTTCCTGCCCATGTCTGCAATGTGTAGTGTTTTTTTGCGGCAGCCGACATTGGGCTAATACGAAGTAACAGGCTTGACTTGAAATCGAGAAGCTTCCCCACCCATTTTTCTCACTGATTTTGTACATTGCAGTAAGATCTTTGAACCAGATATTACTATCCGTTCGGGTTAATAATGCAGGGGATATCAGGCAAAGCGTTAGCTTTTGGAAATCCTAATAACAAATTAAAATACAACGGTAAGGAAGAACAAAGACAGGAGTTCAGTGATGGATCAGGACTTGAATGGTTAGACTAC
>Ga0073900_10001383_pt1 | contig 13511 bp, 16 predicted proteins | sample KloWWTmetKNB5Kit_FD_66666 | JGI IMG/M metagenome (GOLD analysis project Ga0073900, IMG submission 66666) | Active sludge microbial communities from Klosterneuburg, Austria, studying microevolution and ecology of nitrifiers - Klosterneuburg... | ecosystem: Engineered > WWTP > Aerobic digester >...
TTCATCACATCCTTTTTTATTAAACATAGGATTTAAATTTCTATTACCATAGTAGAATTTAGAGTGATTATAAGCCCACTGTGGATTGTTTAATAGATAGTCATAATCTACATCCATTATAACTTTTTTAGTATCACATGAGTCACTACAAGGGTCACATTTTAATGATACATTTATTTCACAATCTGTACCATATAGTTTTTTAGTATAATCTGTTATAATATGAGTAGGACATTCTTCTATTTGCTCTTCTCTATATAAAGCCATAGATACATATTTCATATTAGAAGGAAGTTTTCCTTTATAATTTTCTATATCTATAAGAGCTAGTTCTTCTATGAAAGCGTCTCCAGGTATAATAAGTTCTGCTATACCATTGGACATATATAGAACATCATCAGGATTAAAATCTGTTTTATTTCCTGACTTTATAGCAATATCATTTATTACTTTTTTTATAGATGTGTAGTTTCTTTTATTCATCGTAGTGCGTCATAATCTTTTATGTAAGGATCACTATTACATCTAAATATTTCTTTAGCAAGTAATAATGCATTTTTTTTAGTTAATTCAAATATATACATTTTTTTATTCTTAACTACAGATGGATATTTATTCCATCGCCATTTAAAATAAAAACCTGAGCTGTGATTATTTAAATGATATATTCTAGTACCATATATTTTAGATTTATTAAAATCTATTCTAGGTGTTTTACTCATATTTTGTTTTACTTTTTGTATTCTATGAGTACCTAATGCATGTGGAAATTCTACCTGTTTTCTATCTACTATTACCTTCTTTGCTACTGTTGCAAAAAAATCTTTTAGTACTGCTATATATTTTTCTTTTGGTATTTTATTTTTTTCATCATAATTTTGATAAAAATCATAAATTGTATAAGTTAATTTATATAGACTCTTTCTTTTACTACTTACTCTATACTTTTTTGTTTTAATCATTTTACAGATATTATATTTAAATCATTTATATTTTTTATTATATTTAAATTACCTTTATGTAAAATAGATTGCTCTTTTGTTAGTTTTGGGTTAGAATCTACACTAAGTATTAAATTAAATACAATATCTAAATTTTCTTGTTTTATTTTTCTTAGTAATCTATACCCTAGAGTCCCTTCTACCAAAACATAATAGTTCTTCTGTTTATTTTTTATAGCTTCTATCAGTTTATATAAACCTATTTCATAACCATATTCTTCTCCAAAATCATCTGTATGTATAATATAATGATATTTAGTTTTAAGCTTTTTAGATAGAGTTGTTTTACCTGATTTAGGAGCACCTAAAATAAGCACATGTTTATTATCTATATTCATTATTTAAATGGTGTAGGATTAGATACAATTGTTTCTAAATTATCATTATAAGTATCTGTTACAATTGTTTTAGCCTTAAGTAGAGAACTCATAGCTAAACTATATACATCTGTTAATAAGTCTGTATCTATAGGAAAATTAGCATCAAGATAGTTATAACAAGGATCTAAATTACCAGCGCAATCTTTAATAGCTTCTACTAAATGCGGATTATAAAATATTCCTTTAATGCTTATAGATTGTAAGAATAAAGAATTACTAGACCATACATATACATAAACTCCTTTACCTGTATTTTGCAAGTAATAGTTAATATTATTAGTTTGTGCTGGTAGTTTAGATTGTAGTTTGTATTTTATAAAATCAGGATCTACTTCAGATAGTTTTATTACTTCTCCTGATCTATTTAATGGAGTTGTTATAGCCTTTAAGTCTATAAATTCTTGTATAGGTTTTTCAGTTCTTAATAAAACACAAGATGAAGAGTCTACGCATGGTAGCTCTTCATCTGTAACTTCTACTAAGTTAATTGTGTATGTTTGGTAGTTAAGATCTGATAGTTTGTTTTGAAGCTTTTTTCTCTTGAGAAGAGTAGCTCTATAGTTTAATATGTGATTAAAAATAAATCTATTAGAATATCCTATTTGATCACTTAATCTTTCTTTATCTAATAAATCTTTAAAATCATATATAATTTTTCTATTAGTTATCATTATTTTGTAGTTTAGAAGTAATAGTATTTCTTATTTTAATACACTTATCATATTCTTCTAAAGATTCATATTCTTTTAACATTATCTGTAAACTAGATAAAGATAAATCCTCTAATCCATCATCAAATGATGATGATAATGCATCTAAATAATTTTCATCATTTTTAAAAAGCATTATAGGTAAGTTATATGTCAAACCATTTGTAAATACTTTTATTTTATTGTCTTTCTTAGAATACATAACAGCGATATTTCTATCGCTGCTCATGTATATTTTATTTTCTTTAAAAGATTTTACAAAGTAAAATTCTTCCCACCAGTCTTTTATCTTATTAATTATATATGTCATACATTAAAATAGTTTTTAGATATTATACCTTTATAAGGATCTATTATAAGTGATAACATACTAGGTTTATTTCCTACATACATATTATTATGATGCCATAAGTCTACAGAATTACTTAAACTTGGACATTGTATATGTTCTATACCAAAATTTTCATTACTAGATATAAAACTTGTTTCTTTTTTAGAATGTAAGTGTCCTGAAAGAATATACTTATTTTTCTTAACAAATAATGCTGGTTTTTCCACACCAAATAAAAGTGGAAGATCAGATACTTTATTTTTAGGATCATGGATAAGCATAAAACTATTATCATAGTACTCATAATACTTTCTATCTTCTTTACCACCTATAAGCTTTATTTTACTATTCTCTAAAGCTTCATAATATACTTCTAATGCTGAAAATAATTGTAATTCTGCTGCATAAGCATGATTGCCATTAACAAGTACAACATCTGTGGGTGCGACTGTAGCACAGTAATTTATAGATTGTATAAGAACTTGTAATGCTTTTTTAAATAATACTTCAAAAGACTCTAAGGTATCTTGTGGAGTACCTTTTGTGGTCATATTATTAAACTCACTATGTAAGAAGTCATGTCCTATTACAAATAAGATTTTGCCAGGACTATTTGCTTTATCTACACTATAACCTATTGCAGATTTAAATATAGATATTTGATTGTCTAAAGTTACATTACTTTGAAAACATTTCTTATTTAAGTGTACATCTGTTGCATTTATAACAAGAAGTTTATCTGTTTTTGCTCTTTCAAGTATAAAATCTTGATGTTTTATTTTAACATCATTTAATACTTCTTTAAATAAAGCTTTATAATCTGTAGGTTCTGTTTCTACTGTGCTTTTATACCATTGGTCACATACATTACCTTCTTTATCTACTTTAAATGTTGTAAGATTATATTTACTAAGATCTGGTGTAGCTTTAGAATTATCTCTATTATTATCTACTGATCCTTCTTTTAAGATATCTCCATCTTTATTTACATCTGTTCTTCCTATCCATTCTGCAACTACATCTGATTTAGTTACATGCACTGGTGCTAAACTTATACCTTCATGACAAGATTTTAAAAATCTATAATAATCTTTTTTACAAAGATTTTCACCATTTTCTTTTGGATATCCATAAAGATTTGCTAAATCTCTAAATGTTTTATTGCCTTTTATAATTACATTACATCTAAGGTCTTTAATAAAATTTTCTCTAAAATTCATATTTTTGTTTTTAATTTTTACTTACTATTTTCTATTTCTTTACAACGAGTCTTATACTCATTTATTATATCTTCTAGATATGTTCTATCCCATTTATACTGAGTTGTTCTATCTATACAATATTTATCTTCTAATGCTATTACCCATGCTTCTCCTTTCCTTCTTATAAGTTCTCTACGATATGCTATGGTATTATCTCTTATGTTTTCACCTTTAGTGCCACCATGTACATTATCTTCATCAAAACCTGCTTCAGGATATAACTCAAATTTTAAATAATGACATGCATCATATGTTTTAATATCTTCTAATTTAATATTAGATCCATAACAACAAGTATTACCTAAATCTCTTATTCTTATCCATCTTTGAAACCAATATCTAGCATCTTTTTTAAGAGCTGCTATTGTTGGTAATTTCTTTTTAGGTTTAGATTTAACTGACTTAGAAAGTCTTATTTTTGTAGCACATCTTTCACAATTACCTTGTGAAAATATTACGCAATTTTCCTTATTACAGGTTTTGCATGTTTTCAACTTTCTTTTTAACATCTTCTAGTGATTTAGATACTTCTTCTAGAGTAGAAGATAAATTATTAATTAATTGTTGCAAAGGTACAACTTTATTTTGACTTTTATCATAAATAAAGGAAAAATCTTGTAAATTTGTTTTAATATTTGCAATTTCTGTATCTAAAATAGTAATAGCTTCTGGAATAGTTGATTCAGAAGTAGATGTTTGTTTACTACCATTTAAAGATAATAAAGTAGTAGTATTTTTTGTAGGAATTAAATAATCTGCTGTATATTCTATAGGAGTATTATTTTCCATTACAGTAAAATTGTATTCTAATCTAGCAGGAAGTTCTGATAAAGGTATAGATAATGTTTCTATATCTTTAGAAGATGCTGCTATTCTACTATTTTTACCATATATAGTTACAAGTGATTTCTTTATAGAATCTTTATTATACGTTTTCTTAAGATCTCTTAAATCATGAGAAACTAAAAGAGCTCCAGATGTTGTAGAAACTGATACAGATATAATATCTTTTATAGAAGAGTTGCTAGTTCGTTCTGGAGATACTAGTTTTACTTTATCAGCAACCACTTCTGTTGTAGAAGTAGTTGCTGTTGTTATATTTTTAGTATTAAATTCCATCTTATATTATATTAATCCTAGTTGTGTAAATGGTTGGCAAGATATTGCTAATGTAGGTAGTGCTGATGTAGTAGGAATAGATCCACAATAAGCATCTGCGTTACCAGCGAGTAGTTCAAGACTAATTTGGTTTCCTAAATGCTTAGACGCTGGTATTTTAATATAAATACCTGTATAACCTGTATCAGGTCTTTTAGCTATTACACCTGAATCTACTATAGGATATATATTAGGATTAGATGTTGTAAATGTACAATCTGTCCAGTTAAGTACAGTTACACTATCATAAAACCCACCAGGATTTATACTAGATACAAATATATTTTGATATACATAAGAACCTTCATTAAATCTGTTTATTACAGGAGTGTATACCATTTGCAAAGTATCTACATAAGTATTAACACCTTCTGTAATAATTAATCTCCAAGGAGCACCTGTTGTTGAAGCTGCTACAAGAACATATATATCTTCTGAAGTACTTACTTCCACATTAGTAATAACTGAGTTTGCATATTTAGTTGTAGTACATGTATTATTATCACACATACAACTACATTTTGTATAAGAAATAGATACACTATTAGATACACACCCATTAGCATCAGTTACAACTAAAGTTACAACTGTAGTTTGTCCAGGTTCTAATACACTTACATTAAATGTAGTACTTGTTTGGTTTAAAACACCATTTGTAGCTGTCCACAAGTAAGTATATGCACCAGAACCACCTGTTACGCTAGCTGTAATATTAGAACAACTGTTTGTGCTATTTAAGCTACTTATAGTAGGAGAAGATGCAGGTGAGCAACCAGTAACTGTAACTGTATGAGTTAAATTCTGAGTACAAGGTCCAGTAGTAGCAATAAGATTAAAGTTATATGTTCCACTATTACTTAATAGTAAGCTTGTAGTAGCTCCTGAAGTTGTAGTTGCTCCACTCCACTGATATGTAGTACTAGGATCCCCATATAAAGCATTTAAAGTAATTGTTTCTCCAATTGTAGCTGTGGTTGGTCCACTTATTTGTACAACTGGTGCTAATAATGCTGAAGTTTCTACTTCATTTGTTTCAAAAGTACAACTATTATTTGTAAATGTTACTTTATAATAATCTGTTACATTTAGTATATTATTTACTGTAAATTGTGGTGGTGTTGGTACATCAGAAAATACACCAGACGATCCACTTACATTAGTCCAAATACCATTTACATTTTTTTGTAATTGATAATTATAACCTAACAATCCTGGAGAATATCCATTAAATGTTATAGTTTGTTGTCCTTGACCACAAGTTGTTTGACTAATAACTATACTAGCAGAATAATTAGGACAGTCACAACTGTTTAAAACAACATTTTGCGTAATTGTACATGAACCATTAGATGCTATAATATCTACATTAGATGCAGTAATACCTGATAAACTATAAGTTGTTCCAACTGGAGTTACAGTAATTCCGCCTATAGTTACTGTAGTAGCTGCTGTAATATTTACAGTAACTGTTTTTAATGAACCTACACATGATGTTGTAGGTGTTCCTATAACTGGCCCATTAACAATTGTAACTGTTGTAGGAAAGTTAGTAGGAGTCATTGTATCGCAACTACTTGTAGATGACACAATACTAATTGCACCAGAAGTTGTACTTGGAGTATATGTACCATTAAAACTTAAAGATGCTTGTAAAGTAGTACTTGATAGTTGACCAGTACTAGTATTTATGTTATATGTTTTATTTTTACCATTATCAAATATTCTAATAGGTATAGGTTGTCCTACGCAATAAGTACCTGGTTGATAAATAAGTTGTGGACTAAGAGTTTCACCACCAACCGCTAGTATAACTTGCTGATTTGTAGTACAATATTTAGCATTAGTATTATTACTAATTACAGTATATGTCCCTGCTGCTGTTAAATTAGGTAATGAAAATGTATTATTTATTAAAGTGGCATTATTACTAATAATATTACCAGTAGGTCCTGTTATAGTAAATATTTGTCCTGTTTCACCTGTAATAGTTAATATAGAAGAAGTTCCTGCACAAATAGATGATGGGTTTAAAACAACCTGTACTTCCATTTTAGGTAATATTTCTATAGTTTCTTCTGCTATATATTCTATACCATTTATAATTTCTTTAGCTTTAACTATATATATTCCTGGAGCAATATTTGTAAAAATGTTACTTGACTGATATGTTCCATTATTTAATGAATATTGTACTGTAGTTCCAAATCCTATAGTAGTTGCTTCTATTTGTGGACCATTTTGTCCACAAATTGTGCCAGAATATATATCTGGATCTGCAGTTAAAAGTAATTTTCTATCACAAGTTGGTAATAAATATTCTTTAACACATCCATTATTAAAATGAACAACCATTATAAGTTGTTTACTAAAATTACCAAGAGTATTATAAGTAATATCTAAAGATTTCTGAGAATTATTACCCATAGTAATATCTTGAAGCAATGATTGTTCACCTGCGCTAGATTTTAACTTGAATGTAATATAATCTATAATAGGGGAACCACTTACTTGATTTACAGTAATAGTATATTTACTATTAACATCATCACATTTTGTATTATATACTACTTCTGGTAAATTTGTACTATTAGGTACATATTCTTTAAAACAAGGCGTGTTTTCAAGTAATCCACCTTTATAATATTTTTCTATTCTAATAGATGCTATAGATGGTTTAGATAAATCTTCATGAACTATTTTATTAGTAGTTAATCCATCAATATTAAAAGTAATATCTTTAGTAGTAATAGTTTTATCATCATATGCTATATGAACTCTATAAAAAGATTTATTAAATTCTGGAGTTACACCATTATCTATTTTACCATTAATTTCACAAACTCTAAATGATGGTATTTCTACTTTTCTATTACAGTTTGTAAATATAAGATTTAAATCAGGTAAACAACAAAAATCCAAACTATTATGAGTTTTTATTCTATCGCAACCACAATCTACAGATAATAAATAATTATAATTTGCTACAAGACCTTCATCTACTGTTGATAAAACATCTTCCCAACCAGTTGCAGTTTTTATACCATATATTTTTCTAAAAAATCCTTTACTATTATAATTAGTATTATCTTCATATCTAGTATTAGGATGATCTGTAGCAGTTTTACTCCATAAGAACAAAGGTTTCTTTATAGAAATAGAATCGTGAATATATTTCTTTTTTAAAGAAATATTTGTATTTATAATATTACATAGTAATTCATTACTTACTGTAGTAGAATTTTGAATTACATTAGAAAAATCTAATGTATATTCTGCAATAAGTACATTATTAGTATAATTTATACAATCATTATTAGGAATTTTTATACCCTTTGCAAATAATTCTATTTTAACTTTAGTACCCTTTATTTCTTGATTTTCTGTATAGTATGTTTTATAATGAGTATCTTTTAATATTTCTATAATTCCTACAGAATTAAATACAATAGATTTTTTATCTATTTGTGATGTAGATAAACTTATAAGATTACCAGCTAAACTATAATGAGATACAACAATATCTATTAAACCTTCAACTAATTCATTATCACCTATAGTTAAATGATTAAAATTATTATAATTAATATCTCCTTTAAATAGATCTACTTTAAGTTTTATTGTAGCTGAGCTTGTACACGCACTTATATTAGATGTTTCAAATCTAATATCACTACAAGGACACTGCTTACTAAGAGTAAGTTTTCCTGTTAATTTACAACTATTCTTATTATCACCACATTCCTTTATTATTTCTAATTTATCTTTACATGCTGTATTTCCACCTTCACAGTTGCCGTCAGTACATCCACAATTTTGTCTAGTGCTGCAATCATCAGGAGAACATGGGAAATTTTCACAACTAACACATCTGTTATTATAACAAGTACAGTTAGGATCAATACAAGGATTTAAATCATCACAATATTGATCACAGTTGTTAACTGGTACACATATTTCTGTATTACTACATTTACAACCCAAAGTTTGTTCACATAATCCTAAACATTCTAATATATGACATGGTACACATTGTTTTACACCATCTATTTCTACACAACCGCACTCTGTTCCACAATCTGCTCCATTTTCACAAGACGTATCTATACAAGGCCATTCTACACATTCACCATTCCAGCATTTAAAGCCTTCAGGACATATAATAGGTTGACATCCATCATCTGTACATTTTAAGCAAGGATCGCCACAAGATTCATCACCAGTACATAAAATAGGGATACATTTGTTTTGTTCTGCGCTCCATTTAGTTCCAGGGCAACATTCACATTGTTTTGTATCTACATTACAACAATTTTTTCCATCTATTCTATTATAACAATCTCCACTAACTAAACAATCTACACATTCCCCTGTTACTGGATTACATTTACCATCACATGGTTTATCTATTATTAAACCATTCTTACACTCTTGACAGTTATTAAGTACAGTTGTTTCATCACATTGTACACATCTACCATCTTTTTCAAAAAATCCTTGTGGACAAACACATGTGCCATTAATGCATACTTTTCCATTAGGACAAGGTTTATTAGGATCACACTCTACACAAGTATTATCTAAACAATATTCTGTTTCAGTACATTTAGATTGACATATACCTTGTGGATTACATTCTTCACAATCTGCACAATCTTCATTATTAGAACAAAAACATCTTTTAAAGTATATAGGATCACAATTTGCGCATGTATTATCAAATATTAACCATCCTTCTATACAAGCATTTCCTATACAACCAGGTATAAGCTCTACAATAAGATAGTCATTTTCTTTATAACATGGTTTTAAAAGACACTCATCATTACCTTGTATCCAGGCAATTTTAGATGGAATTTTTTCTACTCCATTTATAGATGCTCTTATTTTTATTTTATATGATACTGATTCCATCTAGAATTTGTTTTTTTATTTTATTTGTTATATTATAGTCTTCAAGTATTCTCTTAGGTAGTACTATATTGTTTTTATCATCAAGTACTATTTCTTTAAATCTTAAATCTTCTGGGAGATTATATTTACTAATAGGAGATATTAGTGTTGTTTTTCCTTTTGAATCTACTTCTAAACTTACTTTATTATTATATAAGCCTGATAAAATTTCAAAAGAATAGCCAGAATCTATTAAAGTTATATATTCCTTTTTAGATAACTGGCATGTAGGATGTTTTTCTAATAGAAGTTTATATTCTATATTACACTGATCTTTGTTTTTCTCTAATTTTATATCAAGCTCACACAACTTTTGTTGTATAGATATAAGAGTTAATACATCACAGTGTATAGTATTTTTTGTAATTTCAAATGCTATATCACAAGCACTATTTATTTTTTCTAAAGATATATCAATTTTATATTTATGACATATTTTTAAAGCTATTCTTTCCCATGTTTTTCTATTTATACATTCAGGATTAGCTTCTTCCCATTGTTCTTTGTTATGTGATATAACAGTTACTTTAGGAGTAGATGCAAGACAGTCAAAAGTTAAACTTTTTACAAGATCTTTATATGCTTCTAATTCTTTTTTAGATAAACAATCTATGTTAGCTTCATACAATAATATAAGAATAAGAGCATCATCATTACAACAAGGAGCTCCTAAACGTAGGCTTTTTTCTACTTTTGATGAAATATAAGATATTTTATCTAAAATCATTTTGCAAAGGTACTATTATTTTAATAAATATAAATAGAATTATTAATAACTATATAATTATCTTAGCAATAATAAGGTTAATAATCCTACAGCAGGAAAACCATATTTATAGATTCCCTTCCACAGTTCTGCGTTTTTACGCTTTTTATCAGCTACTCTAAGCTGATCTTCTGTACTAAATAATAATACCCTATACTTGCTAATAATATCATTAGATAGTACTAATTTTTCCCTAAACACAGCTTCTATTTCATCTGCTTTTTGTAACTCTACTGTAGCTAATGAGTCCCGCAATTTTACATTTTTTATTATAATATCTTGCCTTTCTGATTTTTCATAAAGTAATGCAAGTTCACCATTAAGTTTTTGCCTAACTGCTTTACTTGTTTCTATTTCAGTTCTTAGCTTTGTTATATGTGCATAGTTTAAGGTCCAAGTAGTATCTTGGTTATATATCTGCCCACTTAAAAATAATGGGAATAACAATAGTATTAGTGTTTTCATTTTAAAAAATTTCTTAACCATTTATCTAATTCCGCTGGGCTTAAAGAGTCTATAACTATTTCTTTTTTGTCTAGCTCTTTTAACTGGTGGTCTATTATCTTAATTCTATCTTCTTCTGGTTTTATTGTTATATTCTGCCTTATTATCTTTACCTTTTGTTTTTGCTCTGTAAGCCTTGCTATAACACTATCTTTTGAGATACTTTGCTTATTTAAACTATCTATAACAGTTTTTTGATATTCTTGGTAATTAAAATAAGTTACAGTTTTTCTGGCCCCAAAATATAAACTAATAATAATACCTACTATAACAATTAACCTAAACCACCATGTATTATACCACTTTATTTTTTTCATATCATACTTTTTTCTCAAAGTGCATCCAGTCGTAATTTTTCTCAACACCTAAATTTATCCATCCGTGTTTATAAAAAATATCTATTAGTTGCTTGTATTCAGGTTTAGCAAATACTGCTTTATCTTTTCCCCACCTTAGTAGATTATTTTCTGGGTTAAGGTCTATTGCTATTCCCCACGAATGCATAGATAGTTTTGTTCCCCCGCGCATATTTCTATAGTTATAGCACCCGCCGAATAAATTTATACCAAGTTTCTCTATTTTATCTAACCCATAAACTTGTAGTATATCTTTAAATATATTTTCAAGATCAGTCTTTACTAATTTATGGCATTTTACTTTATCAACTGAAACTGCTGCACCCCAAGATAGTTTTAATTTAAATGGTACCTTAGCATAGACTAAATTAGACTCGTCCCCTGCCTTACCATATTTATTTTCTACTTTTGTCATTACTTATTTAATTTTCTACAGTCTTCTAAATCTTTTTCTAGGTCTATTACATGACCACTAAGATCTTTAACTTTGTCTGTAAGTATTTTTATTTCAGATGAAAGTTCTGTTATCTTTTCTCTGGTATCCGCCGCAAACTTATCATACACACTTTGAATAGTTTCTAACGCACTACCTTCCGCCTTTTGCACTTCTGCATCTGACATTCTTTTGCCCGCAAAGAATGAAAATAAGCCTGTAACTATGCTTATTATTCCAGTTGCAATATAATCTTTAAATTCTTCAAAAATTTGTATCACTATCTTATTAAGGTTTGTTATTCAATAGGAATTCGTAATCTTCTACTCTCGCAGGATATAAGTAATCCTTATTAGTTTGTAGGTTATCTGTATATACTTCCCAAATATGGATGTTAGCTATGTAATCAATATAGTTTAATTTTACTGGTTTAAAAGCTTTTTTCTGTTTGTATATTACTTTTGTAGCTGGGTTCTTATAAAACATATCATCTTTTGGATCTGGTTTATAAGTATAACGCGCCCCGCCATATTTCGCTAAGACGCCATACAGAGTTTCTACTTTACCATTCTTGAATATGATTTGTACATCATAATTAGCTGCGTCAAACTTATCCACATTAGTGTAGTAGATATAAGCATGTGAAGCACTCACTTGATCTAGAATGAAGCTATCTATTTCTTCTGCATTATACGATACATAGTAACGTAAGCTGTCTAATCTGTAGTTGCTTGTTGTGCAAGATCCCAAAAATAATACAATTGCTTTCTGGTTAATGCCATATCTTGTACTTACTTGGGTGCTATCCGTGTTTTCTGTACTTGCAGCCACATACTGCGTTTCTACGTCATCTTTTGTGCAAGATTTAAGTAGAAATAAAGTTGCTACTACTGCGATTGCTATTAGTATATACTTTTTCATTTCCTTGTGGGTTTAACAAAAACTATATACCATATTGCTACTATAGGGAGAAATCCTAATATTGGTAAAAGAGTATCTTTATTGGTTGCTAAACTTTCGATTGTTGACATCAACCCATAACCTAGTATAAACAAACCAACCATTGTCCAAAATTCCCATGACGCTAAAACTTTATTAAACATTTTCATTATAAATTATTTTATGTTATTTAAATTATTTTGAATTTTAATACAAAGGTAACTATTATAAATAATATTTTAAATAAAAATTGTATTTTCCAGCTACCATATTTATTTATAAACTGATCTATATTGGATGTATTCCCAATATAATTCCATCTTCTTTTTTCTAATATATTTAGAACATAATCAAATATTCCATAAAATATTGCAGTATTAAAAAGAAATTGAAATAATGTTGGTTTCCAAATACCTACTAATATTGCAGGTACTTCTATTATACTTATTAAACCTACTACTATTGCCCTAAATATAAATCTAGGTGTATGATCTACGAAACGTTTTCCGTTGTCGTATAGTGCTGATAGTATTGTAAATGTTAGTGTTGGAATCATTTTATAAGTTGTATTAACTCTTCAATGTTTATACCCAAAACTTTTTCTAACTTTTTTACTCTTTCGGCGCTAACTAAACTTTTATTGTATTTATCAATTATATCATCCTTGTCAATACCTTTTAAAACATCTTTATGGATAGGTATTTTGTTTACTAAAGCATAC
>Ga0073900_10001389_pt1 | contig 13484 bp, 20 predicted proteins | sample KloWWTmetKNB5Kit_FD_66666 | JGI IMG/M metagenome (GOLD analysis project Ga0073900, IMG submission 66666) | Active sludge microbial communities from Klosterneuburg, Austria, studying microevolution and ecology of nitrifiers - Klosterneuburg... | ecosystem: Engineered > WWTP > Aerobic digester >...
CTCGATCTTGTCGGCGGCGACGTGCAACGCCGCAGCCAACAGCGCACCCGAATCAGCAGCCTCGTCAAGCTTGTCGCCCAACTTGTCCGACAGCTCGGCGGCGTCCTTCAGCCCCGCCGTCTTCGCCAAGAAGTCAAGGGTGAACTTCATCTGCTTGTCAGCCAAGGATCTCACCCACCTTGTCCAGAATGAAGTCGGGCAACAGCTCGTCGACCGTCGATTGCATCAACTCGGTCGCATCGGTCCAGGTGCCCTTACCGCGGGTGCGACCGGTGGACATCGGAGCCTTGTTACTGAAGGTTCGCGGTCCCCACGGAGTGCGCAGCGTCCTATTGAACGCCATCCCGCGCCGACCGCCTTTCCCCTTGGGCACCTTGCCCGGCTTGCGGCCGGACTCCAGGACCCGGGTCGGGCCCCCCGCCCTCGGGGTTGGGCGGACCACCATCGCCCCGCCCTCCAGGTCGTAGCGGGCGCCGAAGCGGGCCTTCGGCCACCCGGACAGAACCAGGTCTCCGCCGGCGTCCGCCTTGACGGCCTTCTCGAAATCCTTCTTGGCCGGAACGCCGAGCCTCGACAACATCGCCTCACGCCCCTTCTGGTCGAACTGGCGCGCAACCAACAACAGATCGGCAGACAGCTTCGACAGATCAGCCGGCGTCGACACGGGCGTCAGGCAGTCAGTCTGATGAACTGGCCGGTCGTCGGCCATGTGTACTGCATCACGACCAGGTTGCCGACCTGCACCTGCATCGGCTTGTAATCGTTGATGTAGACGGCACCGACGAACGACGGGTTCGACGTCCCCCGGGCGGCCGAGGTGGGCTTCACGTCGAAGTAGGTCAACGACTGGGCGGCAAACAAGGTGTACAGCTTGTCGTCGAGGAGGCCGGTGGCGAAGTCGTTGAGCAACGTCAACGTCAAGGCACCATCCTTCACACCGGCGTAGCGGACCTTGAAGCCGGCAGACCCGAACGTCTCACCGTCCTTCTGCTCGGAGGACATCGGCACCTCAACCGACTGGCAGTACGAGGTGACATCGATGTAGGTGCCGGACCCGGAGTTGATCGTCCCCGACGGCGTCGCCGCCGCACCGGGGGCGGTGCCGGTCCAGGCGGTGCCGAGCAAAATGGTTGAGGTAGTGGCAACGGAAATGGCCATGAGTGGTTACTCCTTGGGCTTGCGGGGGGTGGTGGTGGGCTTGGGCTTGTCTGCGGTGAACAGATCGGGGCGGGCAGTGATCATCGGATGATCGGCAGGCACCGACACGGCGGGCGTGAACGACTCACCGAAATGGGAGAACGCAACGGTCGGCCACATCAGACGATCCCGAAGTAGCAGGCAAACGAGAACGTCACCGAGGCAATCGTCGCCGTCACCCGCCAATAGGTTTCCGTCGACAAGTCGCCGGCAACCGACAACAGTTGGGTGCTGATCGCCGAAGTCGTAGCGAACGTGATCCGGTCGGTGGCCGACGTGAAACCCGAGTTGTCGTCGGACTGGACCTTGACGACAAGGTTCGTCCCGGCAGCCTCCGTCACCTGCAACAACGCATACAACGACTGGCCGGACCCGGGGCCAGTGAGGGCGACAGCGGTGCCCGTCAGCCCCGAAGTCGTCCTCGACGCCAACGGGGCACCCACCTTGCCCGACAGAACAAACGCGCCCGTCGACTGGAGCTCGACCCCGAACGGGGCCAGCTCCCCAACCGACGAACCCGCCGTAGAGATCGAAGACAACCGGCCAGAACCGAACTGGCACCAGTCGCCGGCGGCGACGTCATAACCACTTGAAGGCAACGCAATCGACACCGCCTTCGACAACCCCAGATCGGCAGGCGTCAACAAGGCAGACACCCCGACGAGTTCCTCGTGGTCGGCATACCCGTCGAGCTTCCACGACCCGTCACGCACACCAGGCATGCGGCGCATAAACCCGCGGTCACCGAACGTGCGGCGCTCCTTCAACTCGAACGAACCGGGGGCGTCACCTATCGTGCCAACCCACCCCGAAACGTCGAACGTGTCGACAATGACCTGCGCGGCCGTAACAACACGAGGGGCCATCAGCCTCTCCTCTCAAAGATCGTGATCCCGAACACGGCAACCAGCTCGTCGCCCCGGTCGGTCATCTCCTCACGTGGGGCCGACACCTCACGGGCGAGCCCGTGATGGATCAGCCCACCGAACGTCGGGTCGGCACGCAACAGGTCGAAGATCGCCACAGCGTTGTCAGTCCCGAGCAACTGGTACATGTGCCGGTAGGCAGGCTCCAGACCACCCGCCGTCGACAAGCGCACCTCAAGATCGAACGACACCTCGGCGATACCCGTCGCACCGAAGGTGCGGTCGTAGGTGATGAACGGCGACACGGGGATAATCGTCAAAGCATCGAGGGCGTACGCCCGATCAGGGAAGGCGTAGACGTTCAGACCGGTTGGCGACAGCTGGGCGGCGATCGCCTCGACCATCGCCGTCGGGTCGATCATGCGACACCGGCCCAGGACTCGAACCGACGCAACGGCTCGAGCAGTGAAGCAATCTGGCGGTTCTCCCGCAGACGCACCGCCCCGAACTCGCCGAACGAAGCGATATCGCCCCGCAGTTCGCGAGCAAGCATCAGGTCCTTGGCGAGCATCTTGCACGCCTCGATGGCCCCCGCCGGCTGAGCGGCCCACCCCCAGGCGGCGGTGACCGTCACCGTTGCCAGCACGTCATCGGTGATCCAGTAGGCGTTGTAGCGGGCGAGCTGGGTGTAGGGCACGGTGCGGCCCACCTCGTCGCGGTTGTTCAGCGGCTCGGCGACGAAGTCGACGTTGACCGTGAGTGTCGCCCCGTCCTCGACGACGCTCGTGATCGTCGTGCAGTCGTTGATCGACAGGCGCCGTGAATGCGGCTCGGGGCGGAAGGTGCGCGCCGAGGATGTTGAGGCCACAGCGAAGTCACGGCCGCAATGCGAATAGATCGCCTGGTGCGCCGCGGCCAAGGCGTTCGCCGCCCTGTCCTGTGACACCGCCCCGGCCACATCAGGCAGGACATAGGCGATGAACTCGGCATCGGAGACAAGAGCCATCAGTGAGCCTTCGGGCGCCCACGAGGCTTAGGAGCGGCAGGCACCACCCGCTCCGGTGGTGCGTCGGTGGTCGACTCGACCCCGACCCCGAAGCGGGCCAACTCAGCGTCAACCTGCGCTACACGACCAAGCAAGCCACGACGGGCGTAGCCTTCGCGCTCTGTCAACAGTGCATCGACACGAGACATGAAACCTCCTTGAGGTGGATGAGTGGGACACCCGGAGTCGAACCGGGCGGCGCCGCATGTTGCGCGGCGCCTCCACCTCTGGCGTCCCTGCCGACTAGAAGGTCGGCGTGACCAGGCCTGTGCCGTTGATCCGGGCGTGGGCGCTCGTGTAGCGGGACACCGTGTAGGCAAAGTCCTTGTAGGCGACGAACAGGACGCCAAGACTGGCGGCGTTGGTCTGCTCGGCACGGATGAACACCACCGGGTCCTCCCACAGGTGAACTTCCTCGGCGGTCACCGCGTAGATGGCGTCCTCGTTGGTGCCTGCGCCAAGGTTGGTGGCGATGTTGGCGTCTACGATCACCGGCAGACCGGCGAGGAACCCGGAGGCGCCCTTGCCGTACTCGGTGGTGTTCACGGACCCGCCAGACTGGGGACCTGCGCCGACCAAGTTCACGAACGGGAAGTTCGTCCCCACGTTCGACGCCAACCACCAGAACCGGCGAGGATGCATCACCAGATGGGACACGCCGCCGTAGTAGCCGGTCTGCACCTGCTGGATGGCGTCGAACAGCTTCGGCCACAACTCGGCCGCCGTGGGGCTGGCGTCGGTGTAGGCGATGTCCAGGTTCGCGTCGGTCACCGCGTTCAGGCCGGTGGTGGCCTGGGTGATCATCGTCGAATCGAGGTTCGTGTCGATCGCCCCGAGCAGGTCGCCGAGCACCACCGATTCGATGCCGGACCCACGGTTGAGGGCCTGCACGCTCACTGTCTGCTGACCGGCCGACGTGAGCACGTCCATCGTCAACAGGGTGTCATCCATGTTCGTTTCGGAGGCGGCGTTGTTCTGGGTCTGCAACGCGGCCGAGGTGGCGGTCGTCAACTTGGAGATGCTGACGGTCATCCCCGAAGCGGGTAGCGGGTGCTTGTTGGCGATGTCAGCCAGCGGACGGGCGGCACGGCGGGTCGTGGCCACCATGTCGACGAGGTATTGCGGGACCACCAACCCGGCGAAAGCCGAGGTGGCGACGGCGCGGGACTCGATCCCTGGACGCTCGACACGCTCCTCAGCCATGTGCCGAGAGAGGCGCTGGGCCGCCCCCTGGTCGTTGAACCGCTGGGCGGCGGCGACGTCGGCGAGGAAGTTCAGCCCGTCGCGGCGCTCTGCGTCGGGGTTGTATGTGCGGGCCTCGGAACGCACGTGGGCGCCACCGGCAGGAGACGGGCGGCTGGCGGCCTCGCTGAACTTGCGGGCCTCGATCGCTTCGAGTTCGGTCACCCGAGCCTGGAGCTGGTCGATCTCGGCGTCGGCCGAAGTGATCTTCGCCCGGGCCTCGGCGAACGCGGTCGCTTCGGTGTCGTTGAGGTCACGCTGCTCGGAAGCAGGCGCGGCGAGGATGGCGTCGAGTTCTGCCTTGGCGGCGAGACGCTCGGCGATGCGGCCCGAAAGCTGGGCGCGCAACTGGGTCAGGAAATTGTCAGGCATCAACCTGCTCCTTTATGGAAGGGGGGTGTTGGGGATGCCGGTACGGGTGAGCTTCAGGTGCCCTCAGGTGCCCGATCGATAGGGGCGGCGTGAGGGCGGCGTGAGCCCGGCGCAAACCGGGGAGGGCGTCAGACGGCCAGAAGGGCGGCCTGCGCCAAGGCGAGCGAGAGGGGGAACCCTGCCCGCCCGACGATCTCGGGGGTTGCGGAACGGGCGCCGATGATCGTCGCCTTGTTCGCCGGATAGGTCACGGCTGACACATCCCACAACCTCAACTCAAGGATTCGCCGTTCGGTGTAATCGCCGTTCCACTCCTGGCGGATCACCTCGAAGGCGAAACTGCACTGATCGACGTCACCCCTGTCGATCGCCGACAGAAGCTCGACCACACGGGGGTTCCGCTCGTCGAGCGACACCACCTCGAAACGAAGCCCGATGTCATCGGCACTCAGGGTCATCGTGTCCACCGACAGGCCACGGGAACGGGCCTGGGGGATGCCCTCGTGGTTCACCAAGAAGCGCACATCGTCACGCTCTGCCAGAGACTTCGACGCAGCGCCGCGGACGATCGTCTCCACCCACCCGTAAGGCGGACCGCCGGCAACCTCATACGGCACGTCCCATGTGGTCGCGTAACCGACCACCCCACGAGAGCCGTCGTCGTTCGCCCTCAGCTCGACGTCACGGGCGCGCACGTCGACAAGCCGGTTGTTCCTGGTGGCGACGATCTGGGCGTCGATCAGGTCATCATCGGAAAGGGCCAGCCGCGCCCTCACCACGTCAGGAAGCAGAGTTCTCATCGGGCACCTCGATCAGGGGAAGGGAAAGCTGGGCGGACCGGACTTGCACCGGGTCGGGCTTTACGGCGGGCTTGAACTCGTCGCCACCGGCCAACGGCGCCAGGCGCTCCAGGCGGCGCATCTCGTTCACCGTCAACAGCGGGGTGCCGGACAGCGAACCGATCTCCGTGGCGGTCTTGTAGTTCACGAACCTCGCCGCCTGATTCGCCCTCAAGAACCCGTCGAAGTTGAACCGCAACACCCGGTCACGCCCACCAGGCAGCAGTGTCGACAACGCCGACTCCAGCGGCGTCACATACCGGGCCAGACCGCCAACCCTCCAGGCGTCGTTCTGGTCGGCGACGTTCTGGTACGTCACAGACGAGCCCGACACAGCGAGAGCGATCTTCGACGGAGGCACACCGAAGATGCGCGCCACGTCCTCACCCGAGTAGCGCATCGTCTCCAGGAACTGGGACTCGTCAGGGTTCACCTGCCAACGGTCGAGCTTCATCGACTTCGGCAGAATCAGCAGCTCACGGTTGCCGCGCATGATGTCCAACAGGCGGGCCTTCAACGCCTTCGCGCCTTCGGCCCCGGGGTCGTGGTCCGTGGAGCCGACCATCGTCGGATGCCCACCGTCACCGAAGAACCTGGCACCGAACTCCTGAGCCGCCAGCCCCACCCCGATCGACTCAGCATGGAACTCGACAGGCGACATGCCATCAGGGCGGGCGGCCGTCACATACAACGGGCAATGCCACAGGCCCCCCCTCGGCCACCGATCGACAGGCTCGTTGTCGACGAACGTCAACCACGACTTCGAGCGGCGGTCGAACTGCCAACGCACCGAGGACGGATCGACCAGCGACAACCCGACAGGCTCACCACCACGGCCGAGCTCGACCCAGGCGTACGCCTTCCCCTGACCCGCCAACGTCCACGCCTGCGCCCAGACCCACGACGCCCACGGCACACCAACCTGAGGCTCATCGAACATGGCAGGAGGATCACGGCGCACCATCCCACCCGAGGAACGAGTCGACTCCTCCAGCGGCAACTGCTGCACCGCCTCGGCGATCGCAGCACGACACGCCCACACAGCCGAATGTCGATGCGCCGACTCGTCGTTCACCGTCACCCCAGCAGCCGTCCACGTCGAACGACGATGACCGGCGATCAGCGAGGCAGCATCGTCACGACGCTCACGGAACAGGACGCTCACTGGCGGGCCAGCCCACGGGCGAACAACAGGCCGAAACCGCCGGCAACGGCCAGGCCTGCCGGCACGGACCACAGCACGGCGCCCACGGACACGGACACGGCAGACACCACCTCGACCACGGAGGCCACGGAGTCACGAGACACGCACACCCCCTCGGGGCTAGTAGACAAAGAACTCGGGCGCAGGCATCGTCGAAGCGACAAACGTCGCCAACGTCGCCGCCACCAACAACGACACATCACCACCAGGGCGACGGCCGAAACGCCACGTCTCACCAACCGGCTGCTTCACCGCCACCTCGAGCGCACGATCCAACCGAGGATCAGAACGCACCAGCACCCGCCCATCAGCGATGCCGTCATAGAACGCACCCGACGCCTTCACCGCATCAGCAGTCGGCAACTCCTCCGCACCCACGATCCCGCAAGCAGCAGCAGGAGACCTCGCCTCCACCACCACCCGCCCACCATGAGAGGAACGCAGCTCGTCACACCTCGACGCCAACCAGCCGGTACCGGTCCGATACTCGACCACCTCACACACCGTCACCCCGTCGACTACCGCCGACGCAACAATCCCCGCCCACTCACGGTCGGGCGAAACCTCCACCACAAACACCACACCAGGCGACCCCATCGGCGTTACCGTCGGCCGACAAGCGGCCCGCCACGCCACCTCGGGGATCACCCGCTCCGCGGAGCGGGACATCTGATTGCCGAAGGCCCGACGCCACTCACCATCCGTCATCGTCTGACGGGCGTGAGCGACCTCCTCTTCGCGGATCGTGAACCCGAGTGCGGGCATGTGCTGCCACCACACACGAGGGTCATCGACGTCCTCGTCCTCAGGGATCGACCACTCGAAATAGGCGATCCCTGACGTTCGGCCCTCCATCGCCGCGGAGCGGCCGACCATCACCTTGCGGTTCAGGTACACGGCGGCATCGGTGCCCATCGTCGACCCGATCAACAACTGGGCGTCCGGGCGGGTGATCATCGCCGGCAACAACGACTGCTCCCGCCGATCGTCCACCTCGTCAAAGGCCTCGTCGATCTCGCCGAGATCCACGATCTTGCCGTGCCCCGCAGACACCGACGAGGCCAACACGTCGATCCGTGACCCGTTCTTCCACGCCACACCCTCGGACCCCTGCGCCCTCGACACCCGACGCACCGCCTGGAACAGGGGGGAACCCTGCAAGATCGGCACCTGGTCATCGAGCAATTTCTTGCGCGCGTCCGACCCCGACTGCGCCGTGTACGCCACCCGCTGAGGAATAGACCTCAATGTGCACCGCTCCACCGACCACACGAGAAACAATGTGGTCTTACCCTGCTGGCGCATCAGTGTGAATATGACCTCACGAAATGCCGGAGAACCGTCAGGTAGAACCTCGCCGCCGACGTCCGCTATCAGACGCTGATGAGGCATCAGCGGGTGGCCGAGAGCGTCTCCCACTCGCGCTATCTGCACTCCCCGGGTCTGCCGATTCGGCGACCGAGGAGTCGCGAACCGGGGAGGCGCCAAGCTCTGCCAGGAGTCGGGTGAACGCATCGTCATCGCCGTCACCCACCCCCCTCACCACATCGAGCGCCGCCCGGTACTGCCCCCACAAAGCGGCATTCGTCGGGTCGGCGTCGACTGCTTCGCCGAGCATCGAGGCCGCCACCAGGTGCGCCTCATCCGCCGGCGACACCGACTCACGACCCCGCATATGGGCAACAAGTGCATCAGCAGCCAAGCGGTTCGGGCCAGGCACCGGATCGAACCTCACCTCGCCGTAGAGGGTCCACACAAGGCGGGCAGACGGAGACTCAGGACGGGGCATCGCTCACCACCTCTGCGCCGAGGGGGCGGCCGTATCGGCCAACGCCGCCGTCAACTGGGCCACACGCCGGTTGTACCGGCCGGCGTTACACGGGCGACACGACGCCCGAAGGTTGTCAGGGTCGAGCCGGGCGCCACCCTCGATGAGGGGAACGATGTGGTCGACCTCCTCGGCAGCGCCGGTACACCTCGGGCCACGAACCATGCACCGGCCGTCCCGTGCCAGGATCAGGGGGCGGACCTTTACCCAGTCGTGATCGTATGCGCCGCTCACGGCCACCCCCTCGACCGCTAACCCCGCTGGTGTCCTGTGGACAACCTGTGGACAACTCCAATACCTGCTTGTGGATAACGTTTCGCCGCAGTCCTAGTTGTCCACAGGTTATCCACAGGCACCCGGTACGGCAAGCCTCTGACCAGGGGGGATATGGAAACCGGGGTCTTCCGTTTCTGTGGATAACTCTAAAACTTCCCTGTGGATAACTTCGCGAGTGCCTGTGGATAACTTCAGTCTCAACAAGCCAACGGACGCGCAAGAGGCGCCCCGCCGACACGGAACGCCTCACTTATCTCACGGTATCAGCCTTTCGAGCCGTTGTCACGCATACCCGCTGGCCAGGGGTTTGGAACATCTGGAACATCGGGCTCAGGCCGCCGGCTGCTCGTCGGCCAGGGCAGGCAACCCGTGCCGCCTACGCCACCTGCCGAACCGGATACGGCACCGATCGCACAGCCCACTGGTGCCGTTGCGTGGCAGGTCGGAGCACTCGGGGTCGGCCCACCCGTCGTCGAGGTCGGTATCGCCCTTAACCCACACCAGGTGGTTGCCCTCCAGGCCGAAGGACGAACACCTCGGCCGCTCGTCGGTGCCCTCGGGTGGCAGACGCCTGCCGAGGTTGCGACGGGCGATGGTGGCAGCGGAGTGGGCGATGGCGGCGATCGCTGTCAGATCCTCGGTCACCTGGTCGATGTCTGCCCAGAACTGGGCGCGCTCGACTCCTGCCCGTTCGGTGGACGATGTGCCACCACTGGTACGCCCACCGGCCGTGTCACCCCTCAGCGGCCAACCGTCGGCCGATTGGCCGAGTTCACGGCGTGCGTGGTCGAGGAGGTCGGCCTTGAGGTGGATCAGGTTCTCGACGAGCCTCAGGACCGCCCAGTCCTCCGGGCGGGGCTTGGGGCGGGATTCCATGCCGATTGTCACTTGCGTGCCTCCTGGGGGCTTGTGGGGGGTCCTGACGGGCGACGGCCTGCGCCTGGGGCGCAACCGGGTTGACACTGGGGTGAGCATGACCACCCTTTGCCGGCTTTGATCTCGGCGGTGGTGGTGGGGGCCATGTGGAGGTCGCACCAGCAGACCATGAGCAGTTCGCTGCGTCGGCGTGGGTAGGTCACGGTTGGCCTCCGGTGGTGTCGAGGGCGGCAAGGGTCGGGCAGGGCCAGGGGCGCAGGCACTCCCGGCACCGGGGCGGTGAGCCGGGCAGGCGGGCGTGGAGGGAGCGCACGGCATCGATGGCGTCACGGAGTGTGGCGACGCTCACGGTCGGCCTCCCCCGTCGATGAGCCAGTCGAGGATCGACTTCGCCGGCGGTGGCGGGTCGAGGGTTGCCTGCCGCTTGGCCATCGGGCCGGCGGTGAGTGGCGGGTCCCGGTCGGCCATGAGGGGGTTGTACTCCTCGAGGGTGATCGCCGTCCACGGCGGGTCGTCGTGGTGGTGCCGGGCGCTCATCCGAACAGCTCGCTGTCGTCCGCGGGTTCGCGGGTTTCGCGGGTTTGTCTGACCCTGTCCGTACTATTTTTTTCTGTGGATAACTTTTCTTCCCGCGAGACGGGGCCACTAAACCCGCGAAACCCGCGCTCATCATCGTCGGTGCAGGTCACGGAGTTTTCGGGGCGCGGGTTTCTATGACCCCCGCGGGTTTCGCGGGTTTCTTTCGGGTCGATTTCTGCGTGTTTCGGCTCGTCCCCCTCCTCCTCGGACCGCGGGTTTCTCGCGTCGCCGTCGTCGGACCGCGGGTTTCTCGCGTCGTCGGAACGCCCGTGGACGGCCCAGACAACGACGCGACGACGGTCCTGGGGAAGCTCCACGAGGTGCAATCCGTCCTCCCCGTAGTGCCTTCCGGCCCGCTTGGCGAGGGCCCGGCCGAGTCGTTTCGTGAACGATCCGCGGTCGAGTTGGTCGGCGAGATCGTCCGGGAGGGCGTCGCGCAGGTTGCCACCGGTGATGTCCGTGATCTGCGCGTAGATGTCCTTGGTGGTCTGAGGGGCGTCGCCGAGGCGGTCGAACCAGGCGGTGAGGAAGGCCTCCCACGCCCCGGCCTCGCGGTCGGCGGATGCGTGGAACTCGCTGAGGTTGGCGAGGAAGTGGGTGACCCCGGCGTGATGCAGGATGCCTCCGATGGTGTGGACCCAGGCGGCGTACCCGCCCATAGCCGGCAGTTCCTTGGCTTGGGGTCTGCCGGCTGCCCACCAGGAGGAGACGATGGTGCACATGGCGTGGAGGAGGTGCGCCCGGTTGTCGAGCGCCCACTGGTCGAGGTTGTCGTGTTTCCAGCCGGTGCGCAGCCAGGGTTGGGCCTGGCGTGCGTCGAGGCGGATCCGGTAGCAGCGACGGGCGAGGTCGCCGCCGACGTCGATGTTGTTGCCGGTGGCCGCCCAGGTGGCCCGGTTGGGCACGTTGACGATCTCGGTGCGCCCGAGGGTCCTTCCCTGCCAGGTGTCGGCGGTGAGGACGGCGGCGAGGACTGGCGATCGGATGGTGCCGTCAACGTTGTCGAAGACGACGACGGTGCTGCCTGCGCTGAGGATGGCCGTCACCTTCTTCTCCAGCTCGGTGTCGTCGGTGGGCCAGGCCATGAGGGCGGCGGGGTGGCCGGTGGTGACGATGGAGCACACCTTGACCAGCAGCCCCTTGCCGGTGCCCGGTTCGGGGGCGTCGATGAGGGCCATCGGGACCTGGCCGACGATGGCGCGGATGAGGGGGGTGAGCAGCAGCGCCCATGCGTTGGCGCGGTCGGCGGCGGTGTCCCACGGGAAGTCGGCGAGGAGCTCGTCGACGACGGCGACGGCTTGGGCAAGCTCGTCGACGGTGGGTGTGGCGGGGATCGGCTTGTAGGCGGGGCCGGTGTGCCAGTGGTAGAGGCGGGTGGCGGGGTCGTGGCCGTGGTCGGTGTGCCAGGTCCCATCGGGGCGCAGCACCGGGAGCTCGACGACGCCGGTGAGGGTGGGGTACGGCCAGCGGCCGCAGGCGAGGAGACTGGTGGCGACGTCGAGCGGTGGCGTGGTGGCGGTGTGCTCGCCGTCATTGTTGGCACGGAACCAGTCGGCGGCCTCGGCGAGGGCGAGTCGGGCGTGGTCGGTGCGCAGGGTCTCGATGAGGGGGCGGCGGTTCTCGTCCTCCCGGAGCCGGACGAGTTGGCCGGATCGCACGAAGATCACGGGCGGTGTGTTGTGGAGGCGGATGGCGTCGATGGCGTCGGCGAGGACGTCGCCGTGTTGGCGGCCGTTGTGGACGATGCCGGGCCGTGCCCGGGGCGCCTCGCTGCCTGCCGTTTCCGGTTCTGGGCGTTCGGTTGTGGGGGCTGGCTTGGGCATGAGGGTCCTGACGGCGGCGGCGGCGGCGGGGAAGTCCCCGTTGTGGGCGTGGGCGACCTCGAAGCCCCACAGGGTGTAGGTCTGGTCGGCGGCGAGCGGGGGTGCTGAGGAGGTGAACACCTTGAGGACCTCACTGCCGCCGTAGTAGAGGCTGGCGGAGGCACCCTCGTCGCTGCCCTTACCGGGGCGGGTCCACAGCTCGTAGTAGGCGCCGCCGTTGTCGTGGTGGGTGGAGTGCAGGGTCCACCCGCGCCGGGCAAGCTCTGTCGGCCAGTCGGTTTGTGCGGCCCACCAGTCGCCGGGCAGGGGGTCGTGGGAGCAGCGTGGCCGTGGTGGCCGTCGGGGCTCGGTGGCCGTGGTGGGCGCGGTGAGCATCTCGAGTAGCCACGGTGGCGCCTGGGTGGCGGCGACGCCGTCGAGGGGGTCGTGCTCGATCTCCCATGTGTAGGCGATGCCGGTTTTGGGGTGGATGGTGGGGGCGACGACGATCTGTCCGCCTGTGCCGCGGATGTCGATGCCAACACCGAGGACGCCGCTGGCGGCGTTGCGGATGTCGTGGCCGTCGGTGGGCCAGGCGAAGAGGAGGTGTCGTCCTCCGCCACCGGTGAGGGACTCGATGGTGTCTGGTAGTGGCCCCCATTTGGCTTCGAGGGCGCGCAAGCTGTCATCTCCGCCGTGGTCGGGGTCGATGTCGACGGCGAAGAGCCCGGATTCCTGGCCGGTGACGATGCAGACCCCGTGGTCGGGGTGGCGGGTCCAATGGGTGGTGATCCGGGTCGGGTCAGTGGTGGCGTTGGTTTGCCACGCGGGCATGCCGTAGGGGTGCTTGTACCCCGGGGGGATGGGGTGGACGCGCCAGCCGCGGGCGGCGTAGGCGAGGGCGTAGGCGAGGGGCGTCATGTCGGCTGGCTCCTCTCGCGCCTGGCCCTCATGTAGGCGGTCCATGCCGCCCGGCACGCGGCGCATCGGCAGTCGAGGCTCTGGTATCCGTTGGCGGTGCCGTGCCTGGGGTCGGCGGTGTCCGCGGCGAACTCGGTGCAGGATGGCCGAGGCCTGTAAGGCCGTATACCGGCAGTCAGCGGGTCTCCTTTGCGGCGCCAGCGGTTGTAGTGCGCAAGGCACCACCCTCGTGCTCTCGCCGGGCGGTCGCAGCCGTCGATGGCGCATTGCTTGTCGAGGATCACTCCCCCACCCCTTCCACGGTGTCGGGCACATCCGTCGCCCCATACCGGTCCCATAGTTGGGCGAGCCGGGCGGCGACCACGGGGAGGGTGCAGACGGCGACGATGAGCCCGCCGTCGATGATGACGGTGGGGTTGACGACGGCTACTGCGGCG
>Ga0073900_10001390_pt1 | contig 13474 bp, 19 predicted proteins | sample KloWWTmetKNB5Kit_FD_66666 | JGI IMG/M metagenome (GOLD analysis project Ga0073900, IMG submission 66666) | Active sludge microbial communities from Klosterneuburg, Austria, studying microevolution and ecology of nitrifiers - Klosterneuburg... | ecosystem: Engineered > WWTP > Aerobic digester >...
GACATTGTTAGCGGCGTGAAGTCTTGGATGCCAGCAGCGAGCGACGACAGCTTGGGCGACTTCAGGTATCGGTGCAACATGTACGTAACGAGAGTGGCTGCAACCGTGCTCTTCCCGCTGCGTTGCCCTGCCACGAACACCAGTTCGTAGTAGTCGTTAAGCAGACCGGCCTGAATCAAGCTGTGGCGCGTAGATCCGCACTTCGGACACACGCCGTATTCAAGCAGAGTCATCGACCGCGCGAGCTTGTGCGGATCCAAGTCAACAGGTATGTTGAACATGTCCTGTGCTTTTGGGTGCGTGCACTTCGGGCACATTTCTCCCATGAGCATCAAGCATATCCATAGCTGCCGCGCGAAGGGCATCTTGATACGCGTGCCCGACAAGTTTGCGCAATAGTCGTAATAGTTCTTGGCTAGCTTCAGCTGGGTGTCGTCAACGCGCAGATCGCGCACCGTGTTGGTGTGCGGATCGTACGCGCGTTGCATGGCGTCCAGGATGAAGTTGTCCGGCATTTCTTCGTGAACCTCAATGTCAAATTCAGGTTCGTCGGCAGAAACGCCAAAAGCGGAGGCCCCTTTGCTATCAGGGGCGCTCCGCTTCTTTGGTGGCTTCTTTACTGGTGCGTCGTCTTCGTGCTCCGGAGCGAGAAGTACCGACCCAAGATCAGATACGTCTTCGATTTCCTTCAAACGTTTGAACTTGATGCAGTAGTGCCCGCGCGTGTTCTTCTGCTTATCGGTGCACGTCAGGTAAGACGTGCACCGCATGCAGCTCTTAATCGGAGGGGTCGCCATTTCTGTCCTTCTGCCGGCGTTGCTGCGTTGGCACTGGCTTGCGTTCGCCTTCAGGTATGTTGGAGATAAGTTTGTCGAGTGCAGCCTTCAACCGTGGCAATAAGTCTGGGTGTGCTTGCTCGGGAGCGTACTGCGCGAGCTGGCTTTGCAGGAACAGCGCGGCAGCTCGGTCGTCCAACTGAAGCAGGTCCGACAATGAGAATACAGCGCGGCACATTACCGCGGTAGATGCCATCGCGCGCAATCGAACAACGTAAGGCGAGGAACTAGGCTTTTCACCAAAGGCTAACGCGATGACTTCGTCAGCATCGCGCAGGCCAGCGTCCACAGCGAATTCCGGGGCGAAGACTTCGCGCAGGAAGAATTCGCGCACACGGATCGTTGGCTCAGTGAGCATCAACGGAAGCTCTACCTTGAACGCCTCAGCGCGCTGCATCAAGTCTTGATTAGCCGGTGTGTCTTGCGCAGCAGGCCTAGGCTCAGTCGGAGCCGGCTTGGTGAAGTCGGCGTCCTGTACGTATCCGCCGCGTCGTGCTAGTGTGCCGGGTGCTTGTGGCACACTGACAGGTGCTGGTCGTCGCAACGGTGGCACGTCACGCTTGCTGGGTTTCGTCATTCTGATAGATCCGGTACGTAGGACTCACGGCTGTCAGCTTTGTCCGTAGAGGTCTTTGCTTTGCCGTCCGGGGGCGGCGTTGGGTTAGACGCGTCCTGCAGTTCATTTGGCTCCAGATCACGAACGCGTGAGTGTTCGTATTCGATCTTGAGCGTGAAGTCCATGTTTTGCTGGTTACGGCCCTTCAGCATGTTGACGTTCAGAAAGCCGTTGGCTTTTGTCTCTTTGTTGGCCACGAAGGTGAAAGCGAGCGAGCTATGCTCCTTGATGGACTGAGCGTAGCGAATGCGGCCATCGTCACCGACCTGCGCGGCCATGCACACAATCTTGTTGTGGTTGCCGGCGTACACCTTGCCGTACCGCGCGATCTGCCCTAGCTTCTTCCATTGATCGTCGCCGTCGGCACCTTTGAGCAAGCCGATGTAATCGATGTAGACAACGTCAGGGTTGAACGAATGGCATGCCGCGAGTGTTTCTTCAATCGACAGGTCTTCGTGCGGGCGAAAGATAGTGAACCGCCCGCCGGCGTCTTCGATCTTGCGATTGACTCTCTTGAATCGTCTGTATGCGGCCTGCTTTTCCTCGTCGGCTAGTCTCTTCAGGTTGATGCGCAGACTGTCCAGCCCGGTAGCGTTAGCTAGGAACCGCGACATCTGTTCACTCTCGGACATTTCTAGCGGCACGACCACGGTCTTGTAGCCAAGCTCGGCTTGGGCCTTGGCAAGATGCAAAACTGTGTGGCTGTTGTGCGTCAAGAAACCGTCTGCGTAATACGCGTGTGTTCTTTCAACGGTAAGGTCGTATGAAACACGCGGCGCCCCGTCTTGCGTAATGGCCAAAACGTCAACGGTTGACCCCTCAATTGACAGCAGCTTAGCGCCTACAACCAGGTCCTGTGTTCGTGACCAGTCCCAGTGTGCAGCGCCTGGCAGAAGACACCAGTGCTTGTGTTCCGGAGACAGCTCGGACTGTCCGGAGCTCGTGTGAACAGTCCACAGGGACTTTAGCTGCCTGTGTATGTGCGTGACATTGCGTGGACAGGTCTGCTCGGACTTCGTGTCGAATGAGGCTACACGAACAGGACTCGACAGCGTTAGCTCCGCTGACGTGATGTTACCGCTGTCTGTGCTCAGGTTTAAGGCGCCTGCGGCGTTGTTCCACATGTCTTCTATGCGTACCTGCACTCGACGCACAGAATTCACTTTTAGTGTGTTCATAACTATTGGAGGGTGTATGGACTGGTTCAAGTATGCGAAGCGCGTCGAAAAGATGCTGGAAGCTAGCTGCGGGGTGGGTTTGAAAAACGTTAAGGGTCACATGCCTGAGGCCTTCTGGGAATACGTTAAACACTTTGGTCGGCAGCGCGCGGACCGTGAGCTTAGCGTTATTCATTCCATTGTTGACGGCCGACGTTGTTTGAAGTGCGGAAAACACCCAGTCGCGCAACGGCCGTTTGTCAAAATACCTGACAGGGGAACGTTTCGAGAAAACGCTTGGCGCTACGGACGGGAATCTGCGTACTGTGTGGACTGCCTTGAAGACAGGGCACAGCTCAAGGTGTTTCGTAAAGAAAACAGGCTCACGTCACGGGACTGGATAAGTTTACAGATGAAGCAAGACAGGAACTATGCCAAGGTGATTAAACGCAGCCGTGCGCAAGCAGTCAAGTCACGTGAGAAGACTTGCTTGGCAGTGTGGGGCGCCGCTAATCCTATGCTCAGTGCGCGTGGGAAAAAGCACAACAGAGACATGATTCGTAAAAAACTAGGTGTTGACAATCCTATGTTCAACGCGGAGGTTCGTGCCAAGTATCTAGAGTCTATGAAACGTGTTGACCGCGAAGCTGTTAAGGCCAAGGTCAAGTCAACGTGCCTACAAAGATACGGAGTCACTCACTGGATGAAACAGGATGGAGAATTCGAGAAAGTTCTCCGTAAAAGATATGGTGTCGGTAATCCTATGGACCTGCCTGGCGTTCGTGCTAAGCACAAGGCCGCGCTCATTGCCGCGGGTGCCGATGGGAGGCTCGGCGCGTCAGGCGCCCGCAACGGAATGAATACGGTTAAGGGATGGGCCAATTATCTGAAGTCCATTGCAGAAAGGGATCAGGCCGCAGTAGCTGAGTCCCGGCGCAAAACGTGGCTAAGAAAATACGGCGTTGACCATTATATGAAGGTGCCGGAAATAGCGCAGCGTGTTCGACGCGCAGGGTTCCAGATAAAGTCCTCGTCCGTGTGTGGCCGTCACATGCAGTATCAAGGATACGAACTTCCAGTGCTAGTAAGTGCAATGAAACGCTATGGGGCAAGCAACGTAGTGGGTCAGTTTGAAGAAGGTTGCCCTAACGTACAGACCAAGTCTGGGTCTGTGTACTACCCAGACCTTTGGATCAAGTCTACAAATACGTGCGTTGAAGTAAAGGGCATGTACACGCTATTTGCGGCCAAGAAGTTGTGCGAAAAGGCTAGTGCTGTGCGCGAGGCCGGCATGAAGTTCAAGATTATCGTAGCGGACAGCGGTGATACGGACGCTAGATTGTTTACCGTACCTGATGACTGGGACACAATAGGGCCAGTGCGCACGGCCGCAGAACTAATCAGGCAAGATTCAAAGAAACTAGGGCATGGTATTCCAAAGAGAATTCGCGTGCGGGCACTTGAGTTACTTCAGACGACCCGTGAAGAATAACAGACACTAGGTGGCCTCCGGGTAGAGTCACTTCGCCAGAGTCTAGGTCAAACACGAAGGAATCAAGGGAGACAAGTGTGTCGGGTCCAACGCACTTGCCCGCCCCGGAGTTGCCACCAATCGTGACCAGACCGCCACGAGGCATGCCTCCGTTCACCTTGTCGAAGGTATTCCATGTTGTCGGTATCCACTGGTCATCGGCCGCGCCGTTGAGAATAGAGTCCACCAGGTCCAGCGTGTTGCTGTCCCGACCGACGTGAAAGAAGCATTCGTCCAGAGCACGGTTGACCTGCATGCTCGCCTGACCATCGGCGATGATTGTTTGCAGCTGCTCCAGGTCCAGCTTCTTACCTTCAAGGCTCTCCAGCACGGACTTCGCCATGCGGTAGGCAACGCGGGTCTTGCGAAGAACGTGCAGTTGTTCAATAACGGCGTCGCACTCGCCCCTTGTTTCAGGTGATACAGCCGCGTCTTTCAGGACAGCCCGTGTCTCGCGTGACAGGTTCGGCGTTTCACACATTAGGTGAAAGCTAGGGGGCTGCCCTTTGTGTTCAACGTAGCTGCGAATGGCTGCAAAGATTTCCGAAGACTCTTCCGAATGAAAGCAGTCTTCATTGAGTCGGGCCATCAAGTAGCCGTGGCGCTTCAGCTTGCGTGCGTCACAGAGGCCGCGCAGAGCTTGCAGTTCTAACGGCAGTGAGTAAAGCTTGGCCATGAGCTTAGACGATTTGGGTTGTGTGTTCTACAGACTGCGACGTAGCGAAGAACAGATGGGAGAGCTTCAGGTGCAGGCGTTCGGCGAAGAACGTGACCGGGTCAGTGCCGCTGACGACAACGACGCACGGTATGTTCGTGTAGTGTTCCAGAACGTCACGCAGGCGTTCAACTCGATACGGGGTGGATTCCGGCGTAATGCTGCTGACAACCAAGAACGTGTAGGGCTCAGGGTCTTTCAGCGGGTCGCGCCTGTCGTGCAGATTCAGCCAGCCGGGAAAAGAATTGGGCGTCGCCTGTAGATAACGGGTGAGCAGGTGCGCGGCGAATGCCTTAGCCTTAGTGTCGTCCGGTTCAGAGCCCACGCCGTACAGACATGGTTGTGCCGGTTTTTCAGCGAAGGCTTCATAGGACTTCAATTGCACTTCGGCTTCTATCAACTTCGGCTTGAGGTACTTCGTACCGGCCATGAAGTCTTCTGGCAGCAAGCGAAAGGGCTTGTGCGCTTTCACTTGCCACGGCAGCGAGATACCGCGTTGTTCTATCAACGGGTGATTTATCAGCAGTCGTTTAGTGGTCATGAAGGTCATTCACAGTATTCGGCTGCTGACTGCGCCGAGTGTTAGACGCCGAAGATATTCGGAGCGTGTTCGGCCAGCTGGCGTTTGATTTCTTTGGCAACGTCACGCACTTCCCACTGCGCGGCTAAGGAAGTTCGGTTACCGAGCAGATCACGCCACATCTGGAAGTTGCCGGTAACGCGCAGGGACGTGGTGCAGCCTTGGGGTAGGATGTAGCGGGCGTCCCCTTTCTGCATCTTTGCGTCAATGCATGCCAGATAGACAGCTTCAGCGTCTGCTTGAATCTTGAGCCACGCTGCGCGCAGATGGTCGGGCATGTCGGCTAGCGTTGGCGGGTCTACGTAGTCAACGCTCGATTCTTTCACGTAGCGCTGGCTGCGCTGCAGAATGCCTGCGTGGGCAACGCGAACGAATTGGTGGCTGCAGGCGCGGCTGATATTGCTGACGCGGAAAGTAGCGTAGGCAAACCGCAGCGTAGCAAGATGCCCTAGGCTGACGCAATGCGCAGCTCTACGCACGCAAGCGTCGCGCCCCGTGGCGCTGTCATAGCACTCTGAGGCTTGTTCGCCGATGTGCGCTTCAGGGTCAGGGCTGATGAAGACAAGTTCAACTTTTGCTTTGGTCATTGATCTTATTCTCAAGTGACTGGATTATGCGTTCTTGTTCGAGCAAGGCACCGACGACACGTTGCACGAATGTGCCGTCGCTCAACCAGGACAGGACTTCCTGTTGCAGCTGTGGTCTCAAATGTGCCAGATCGACTGGGCGCTGCAGATAGAAAGCGCAGGGCCCTGCGCCCATGACAGAACGCAGCTCGGCGACTTGCTTGCGCAGGTTTTCGATTTCGCGCTCGGCCTTGAGCATTTCGTCCAGTGTCGTGTCTCGGTTCGACTTGAGCGATTCAAGCTCGGACTCCGTGTCGTGCGCGGCGGTCAGAAGGTTCTGAACGATCTTCAAACCACGTTTTGCGTTTTGTTGTTCTTGCATCGTGACGTTGGCGTGCTGGACAGCCTGTTCAAGCGACTCGTACCACCATTGGTCTTCGCTGTAGTTGGATGGGACGTCCTTTGCCGGCTCAGCGCCGCCGCAGGAACAGCCTGCGCAATTGTTGGAACAGCTCATGCTTCGATCACCTTCAATTGTTCTTTGTACGCATTGGCCAAAGTTTGCGAAAAGCGCAGGGCAGCCAGTAGATCGTCTTGTTGCTTGCGTGTGCGCATGACGTATCCTTCAAGCGTTTCACCAGTTAGTCGCGGTGCAGGAGTCTGCAGCAACTCTTCCAGACGCAGGCTCGCGGAGTCCGCTGCGGACTGCCACGCTACGACTGACTGTGTGAGCTGCTGCGGCGTCAGCATGGACGGTTGAAGTGCAACGGTCATGTTTCTAGTCCATTCGCTTTCATGATGTGGTCAACAACGTCGCCCACAGTTTTCCAGTTGTCCATGTCTTCGTCTTCAATGATGATTCCGTATTCGTCTTCCAGGTCGAGCGTCAGCTCAATGCGAAGCAAGTCGTCATCTTCACCGATGTCCAGTTCCTTGAGCGTTGTGGACTCGGTCGTTGTAAGTGGATTCGCTGACGCGAGTTCAACAACCGTCTTGAAGACGTCGGTTCGTGCATTGGTATCAGGCATGGTTCAGTCCTCAGCGTTCGTTGGCACGTTGAATGAGTTTTTGCAGTACGCGCAAGACCTTACGGGCTTCGGCGGCGTCATCGAATCGTTCGTTTGCTGCCAGACGCTTAGCAAGCTCTTCATATTCACCTTGCATTTCGGACAGTACGCACGGCAAGTAGAACCTGCCACTCTGAGTGAGTCCGAATGTATTTGGAGCCGAGGCTTGTGACGCGTTCATTGTGTGGTTCATGGTAGTGGGACTGGTCTGGGTTCGGTGTAACTGAGATAGCCTACGCCAAGCACGAGTAACACGGACAACAATTGCTTGTGCGTTTCCCAAACCATCCAGCGACCGGAGGTCAAGGCTATGGTGACGCACGTGGACGTGAGAAGCAAGAGCGCAAGCACTTCTGGGGAGAAATACCGCGCGCGTGAGGCCAAGAACAAGGCGGCGAAGTCAAAGGTGACTGCGGACACATACAGTCCGAATGACGTTTGCAACGAAAGGAATGCGCCTGATAGCGTGTAGGATTGGAACGCATCGTAGGCTCGCAAGTAAGCGTGAGCATTGATGATGCCAGCGATACAGGCCAGCGTAGCTGCCAGTGCTATGTAGAGCGCAGTCATCGCGTGTCAATCCACGTGTCCAACGCGGACAACGCGCGGTCGATCACAGTCGCGTAGTCAGCTTCTGCATTCACGACCGCGTATTTGCTGGCGTGTCTCCACGATAGGTTGAGGTACGCCTGTCGCACACGACTGATGAACTCGGCAGACGCTGAATCGAAACGGTCGGGCGCTGCTGCGCGTGACGCGATGCGTTCTGCAGCAACTTTTGGATCTAGGTCGAGCAGGACTGTCAGATCAGGCTGCGTAGTACCACAGACAAGCTGTGTGAGTGTCAGATACAATGACTCCGGTAGTCCGCGGCCTTTGACCTGGTAAGCATACGTGGACGCAGTGAAGCGATCGCACATGACGAACGCACCGCGTTTCAATGCCGGGCGTATTACCTGTTGAACGTGTTCAGCGCGTTGGGCCGATACCAGCATGAGCTCCGTGACTGGGTCCATGTCAGTTTGCAGAATCAGCGTGCGTAGTTGTTCGCCCAGTTCAGTACCACCAGGCTCACGCGTTTTGATGATCTCGGCGTCCGGGTAGCGCGTGCGCAAGTGTTCACATAGCGCGGTAAAGACGGTAGACTTGCCAGAGCCGTCTAGCCCTTCTAGAACGATGAATGGCATGTGGAACTTTCAGAGTGAAAAGCCGGAGACTTCCTGCTCGTCCTGATCGATGGGTAGCCAGCATGAACCAACGGTCGACCAGTAGTGCGTAGCTAACATCGAGGCCGTAGAATAGAACGGGTTGTGCGGAGACACTACGATGGGCGCAGCGTCTCCGGGTCGCGTGTATCGCAGTGTTCCTGCTGGATGACTTTCTGGTTCAGTGCTCATATAAGCTCATTGACGTTGACGCCCCCAGGGACGCGCTTGTTATCCTTGGTTGACATCCAGGCTAGCAAGTCAGCGTAGACAGTGCCTGGGAGAATCGGGTTGAACTCGGGTTTGATCGCTGACCAGAACTCGGACTGGCGCATCTTCCTCATTATTCCAGAATCATCGCATACAAAGATCAACAGCGGTTCCGGCTTCCCTTCCATAGGCGTTAGGATACGTGCTACGCGTTGAATCGCTTGTGGGCGATTTGAAGACGACGTGTATTCGATCAGGCAGCTAGCTCGCGGTATGTTCAGCCCGGTAGATAGCAGACGAATTTGCCTGACCAGAACCTTGCACTTGTAGGTGCGCGCGGCCTCGATAGTCGCAGGACGCACGATCTTGTTCAGCGACCCAGTGAAGGGCAGTGCAATCCTCTTGCCGTACGCCTTGTTGATGTCCTGCACGAACTTGTCCACGACGCGAACACGTTGCACAGGGAGCAGGACCATGTGTCCGTCTTGGACAGCACGGATGACGCGTGCTACCACTTTCTTGCGGCGTTGCGCGTTGCCCTCAAGCGAAGACACAAAGCGAGCAAAGCCTGCGTCGCCACCTTTAGGATCCGCGATGGACACGTTCGTATGCAGGAGTTCCACGCGCGGGCGCAACCGATCAACCTTGGCTTCGTACACGACAGGACCGATCAAGTTCTCCACGATTGAGTAGAGTCCTTGCTGCTTGCGCTCAGTGGTTCCTGACAAGCCGAACCGGTAGCGTGCATTGAACTGAGCGATGACGCGGCTTGTGGCGAGCGCTGGCGTGAGGTGGACCTCGTCGCAAACCATCACGGAGAACAGCGAGGCGATGCGTTGTAACAGCTTCTGCCCGTTCTCATTCATGAACTGCTGCGGCGTGGCTAGCGCGATGTCGGCGCTGGCGAAGTCGTCGTAGGTCTTGCAGAACTTGATTTGCGCGGGCTTAGCGTTCGTGCACGCCTGAGCCGTGTCACTGCCAATGAATGTCTCGCGGAACTGATTGAGCCAGTCTCGTTGCGACGCGATGATGATCGTCTTGAGCCCGAGTTCCGAGATAATGGCTGCGGCAGCCACGGTCTTGCCCGCCCTAGGCGGTGCCTTCAGCACGCCTTTCTTTGCAGCGATCATCGCCAGCTTGGCTTCTTCCTGAAACGGATACAGCTTGATTGTCATCTTGATAGCACGCGTCAGAGGCGTCTCGGGCGCGTTGCGGTCGATGACAGTGTACGGACGTGGAAGACGCTTCAGGAACTTGCGTACCCTGTCGGTGGCACCGAACGGCATGCTGAGCAGGCGCTCGTTGCCCTTGTCCACAACTTTGGCGAGTTTGCGTGCACCTTCGTAGGAGTCGCAGTTTTCGCAGTTCTCACCGGGACGATCTTCCAAGAACGGGCACTTTGCGCAGACCTTGTCCTTGTACAGATGAATTGTCCAACTGCGAATAGCACGGTCAATGTCGTCTTCTGACAAGGACCGCACGTTGACAAGTATTCCCGCGTGTTTGTAGACTTTGATCGGCTTGAGTTCGGTTTTGTCAGTCATCGTCTGTGAGCCGGGACTGCTCGGACTGAAGCTCGGACTGAAGCTTGTTCAAGCGGTCTTCCAAGTCTTGGAGTTTCGACGCTTGTGCGAGTGACAAGCGAAGAGCTTCGTTGGCCGTGCGCTCGTTGATGGCCAAGTCGTTGCGCAGTTCAGCCAGCACGTTGCGCGGAGCACTTGGAGCGGACGGGAGCAACGATAGAACGCGCTGCAGATCGTCCATGGCGCTAATTGCTGGTGTGAGGGGTGAAGTGTTCATATGGTTGCTTCCGAGGCCCTGGGACCAAGTGTGATCTTTAGAAGGTCGGCTGCGTTGCGCAAGCCAAATGCGGTTTGGTCAATGTCCTTGATGAGCGTGTCGAGGACTTCTAGCGTGGAGTCGATTGAATCAACAAGTTCAAGCGGCTTGCGCACGAGTCGGTCAACGATAGCAGACCGGTCGGAAGACGTGCTGCCGAACTTGCGTAGGGCGCTGGCGTATTGCGTGGACACGTCAGTGCGCACGACCTTGACGCAGCGCGACAGGACTTCGCGGTGTGTTGTCAGCGAAACGCGCAGCTCCACAAGACGTGAACGCGCTTCGATGTCCTTGGCTTGGGCCTCCCACAGATGGGCCACGGTGAGCTGACGCTTGAATAGAGTGCGCGATGGTCGGCCGACGTGTAGTGTGGTGGCCTCGCGCTGCACCCTATCAGTATTCACAGCAGACGACACGGATGCGAACACGCGGTCCAGAACTTCATGCGAGTTCAGTTTGACTACGGCGGCGCGTAGCTCTTTCACTGTTTCTGGTGTTTCAGACATGGTTCATAACGCGGTGAGAGCTGTGAGCGTACGCGAGGGCAGCTGAGTTACGGTGACCAATGTTGCTAGGCCACCGACGGTGTACATGGCGAACGCGTCGTTGGCGAACTGCAGTTGAACACCAGGTGGTCGGTCGGCGTCACCGAGCAGCGACGTTAGCGCCGGCGTTTCAACGTGCAGTGAAAGGTCAATAGGCAGGCGCGCGTTGAAGATCAGGCCCGCGCCGAATTCGATTACCTGTAGATTGCGTACGGGTGCGAAAGCGAACGCTGTAGGCTGGTCGGCTTCTACCTGGGCTTTGCTGGTCGCTTGCACATGTCGGTAGCCGACTGGGAGAACAGCGTACACGTTGCACAGCTTCGAGCGCACGTGTGACAGCACACCCCAAGGCTGACAAACGTAGTCGCCGCAGCGTAAGGAGCGGCCGTAGCTGGTCACCCAGATCGTTTGGCCTGGAACAGAAGGCGCGTCGAAACGAAGAAAGCGCAGCGGACTCCGAGCAGCTAGCACCTGCAACGGAATCGGCCGCGCCGTATCGCGTGACGCGAATAGGTCTCCTGCCGGGTGCGTGGGCTTACTCGGAGGGAATAGGCTCATGGCTTGTGTGCGATGCGCTTATTCGTCCGAGTCAGAAACGCCCAAGGCAGAAATGTAGGTGACGTTGGCTTTGCTGACGATCAACGCGCCTTGTTGAACAACGCAAAAGGAGATCATCGGCACGTCAACGTCTTCGCCACCCTTCGTCTTTTTCGTGACCTTAACTGTGTTCTTCTGCAGCAGCGTCATGACGTAGCGGTAGTCAAGCGCGAAGGGCTTGCTGATTGCGCCAGTGCTAGAGAACGTGGACTTCGTCACGCCCTTCGATGATTCCACCTTGACTTCGACGCCCTTGTCGGTTGAAGCGAAGTGCACGAGCGTGCCGTTGCTGACCAAGGACTTTGCTGTGTCTAGGGCTGTCTGAAGCTCGGTAGCGTTCAGACTGATTTCCTTACCCGTAGCCGCAGCGAGCTCCTTGATGCGCGGGTAAGCGACGGACGGCGGGATCGCGTCTTCGGGATCGACGGCAGGGAGTGCAATGCGAATGCGGAAGGACGCAGACTTGGCGATCAACACGTCAGGCGTCACCAGCATTTCGCAGTTGGCTACTGGCAGGTCTTTGATGAGCGAAAGAAAACGCACGTAGGGCAGCGCCAGGTCAAGATCGGGCGTTCCTTCAGCAGCGCCCATCCAAACGCAGAACTGGTGCTTTTCATACGTGATGAGCTGTGCCTTGCCTTTGCGCAGCTTGATGATCGCCGTGATGTCCGGTGCCTGCGCGAACGTCTTCTCCAACTTGAGCTGCGGCAGCTTGTTTGTCAAGAACGCGTGCAGCTCTGGCGTGAGCGTGAATGTTTGCAGCCCTTCCGTGTCAGGGGACGGCATGACGATCTTCGGCGCGCTGTCAACGTCGGCGATGTTAACCCGCGTGTCGCTGCGCGCGTTTTTCAGCACGAGTGACGACTGCGAGTAGGTGATCGATCCGTTGCGCACGGACTTCAGCGCCGCAGAGAAAAACTCGGTGTCAACTTCGATCGGATTCTTTAGGCCCTTAACTTCGTAAGGGACCACGAAGGTCGCCTCAGCGCCGGGTGCGACAGCAGACACGGCCGTGCTGGCTTTGTCGCCCTTACCCGGTGCTTGGGACATGATGAACGTCGGCGTGACGCCGCACGCTGCCATCAACGTCTTGAGTGCTACCTCGAACAACGAGGTGTCTTGGGCTTGTGCAGATTTGGTTGCCATGTTATTCGGTGTCGGTGGTGTCGGTAGACTGTCGTACAGGATATGTGGACAGGTCAACGGTCTGAGTGGGACTGTCTTTGTGAACAAGTCGGAACTTGATCTGAGTGATGAACGCGCGAACGAAAACGCTGCGACCGCCGTTGCATGTGTTCATTGTGTAGATTGGAGAATTCAGTTCTTCAGTGAACCACGTGTAGAACGCGAACAGGTCATGATTGCAGTCAATGCCGATCTTGTCCGTCGCAAAGCTGTTGAGGTCTGCGTATTCAAGACTGACCCACAGACATTCCTTGACGCCTGTTGTCATGTGCACCGTGCATTCAACTTGAATGCTAGCATCGAGCAACGGATCGCGCAGTGGTTCTTCGGTTGCTTCGGGTTCGTCTTCTGTCGAAGACGCGCTGTTGTTGTACTTGGCAGACTGCGGCTCAGGCTCAGGCAGATGCGAGTCAGTGAACTCAAAACGGCCGAAGAGTTTGTTCAGCGTCTTGCGTGTGAAGTCGCGCATGTGTAGTGTGTCCAGATTGGTAGGTTGTGGGTTCGTCCACTCTATATTTACAGTTTGGACGCGTACCGCGGCAGCGCGTAGGCCTCGGGCCGAACGTGCACACCCTGTCTTGGAAACTTCGGCTGTTCGATTGTTGCAAAGGCCGCGCGCACTCTTTCTTCCAGGCCCTTGCGCATAGATGTGTTGAACTCGCGGTAGTGTTCACTATGCGCTAGTGCGGCCCGGGCCACTTCCCAGTCGTCAGTTCCATAGTCGGCAAAGTCAGTAGGTAGCGATGACCGGGTGTCTGCGTAACAGACAGAATGGCAGTGCCGAAACATATCATCCAGCGTGTCTGAGCTAAGAACTGCCGGTAA
>Ga0073900_10001393_pt1 | contig 13448 bp, 11 predicted proteins | sample KloWWTmetKNB5Kit_FD_66666 | JGI IMG/M metagenome (GOLD analysis project Ga0073900, IMG submission 66666) | Active sludge microbial communities from Klosterneuburg, Austria, studying microevolution and ecology of nitrifiers - Klosterneuburg... | ecosystem: Engineered > WWTP > Aerobic digester >...
AGGCGGTGCAGGTGTTTGGTGCAGATACCGTGACCTTCACCGCCCTGCGCATCTGGACCAGCCCGCACAGCGGTGCGCGCTACCCGGTGCAGTGGCAGGTACACACCCCGGCGGGGCGTTTCCAGGTGCACGCGGTGCTGGACGACCAGGAGCTCGACAGCAGCGGCTCGACCGGCGCGATCTACTGGGAGGGCCTGTCAGAGCTGCAGAACAGTACCGGGCAATCCGTGGGCCGGGGGTACCTGGAGATGACGGGATACAAAAAGCCGCTGCGCCTGTGAGGGCGGCAGCGGCTGTATGCGAGAAGAGTGGGCCGCCCAAGGTCAATACCTTATTTGGCTGCACTCCCGGCACGGCGACGGGCCATCCAGGCGATGAGCTCGCCCATGATGCCGCGGCGGAAAGCCAGCACGCAGACCACGAAGATCAAACCTGTAACGATGGTGACCGACTCGCCCAGCGTGTGGAACCACTCGATGCCCGAAACGCGAGCGAGGAATTCGCCCAGGTCACCGATCTTGTTCTCCAGCAACACCACCACGGCGGAACCGACCAGGGGACCCGACAAGGTGCCCAGCCCGCCGACCAAGGTCATCAGCACCACGTGGCCCGAAGCGGTCCAATGGGCATCGCTGAGCGTTGCAAAACCCAAAATCAAGGTCTTGAGCGAACCCGCCAGGCCCGACAGGGCCGCCGACAGCACGAAGGCCAGTAGCTTGAAACGGTTGGTGTCGTAGCCCAGCGAGATGGCACGCTGCTCGTTTTCCTTGATGGCCTTGAGCACCTGGCCATAAGGCGAGTGCACCGTGCGCACAATGACCAGGAAACCTGCCACCACGACGGCCAGGGCAACGTAATACATCACCAGGTCATCTTTGAGGCTGATGAGGCCAAATAGCTTGCCGCGTGGCACGCCCTGCAGGCCGTCTTCGCCGCCAGTGAAGGGCGCTTGCAGGCAGACGAAGAACAACATTTGCGCCAGCGCCAGCGTGATCATCGTGGAGTAGATGCCTTCGCGGCGGATGGCAAAGAAGCCAACGATCAAGCCCAGAAAGCCCCCGCTGAGCGTGCCCAGTAACAGACCGACCTCGGGCGTGAAACCCCACACCTTCATCGACTGGCCGGCCACGTAGGCTGCGCCACCGAGGAAGGCGGCATGGCCGAAAGACAGCATGCCGGTATAACCCAGCAGCAGGTTGAAGGCCGCAGCAAACAGTGCGAAGCACATCAGCTTCATCACAAACACCGGGTAGGCGCCCAGCATCGGAGCCAGCAGCAGGCCGACCAGCAACAGGCTGTAGCCAATGGCAGAGAGATTCTTGGAATTCATGTGTGCAGCCCCTTATTTCTCTTTGCCGAACAGGCCGGCGGGGCGGATCAGGAGAACGATGACCATGATGACGAACACCACGGTAGAAGACGCCTCGGGGTAAAACACTTTGGTGAAGCCTTCAATAATGCCCAGGCCCAGGCCCGTCAGGATGGAGCCCATGATGGAGCCCATGCCACCAATCACCACCACAGCAAACACCACGATGATGAGGTTCTGCCCCATCAGCGGCGAGACTTGGTAGATCGGCGCGGCCAGCACCCCGGCAAAGGCCGCCAGTGCGACGCCAAAGGCATAGGTCAGCGTGATCATCACGGGCACATTGACACCAAAGGCCTCCACCAGACGTGGGTTTTCGGTGCCAGCGCGCAGGTAGGCACCCAGCTTGGTCTTTTCAATCACGAACCAGGTGGCAATACAGACCACGACCGAGGCCACAACAACCCAGGCACGGTAGTTGGGCAAAATCATGAAGCCCAGGTTGGTGGCGCCTTGCAGCAGCTCGGGCGTGTCGTAGCCCAGGCCCGAAACGCCATAGACGGAGCGGTACACGCCTTCGATCACCAGCGTCAGCCCCAGCGTCAGCAACAGGCCATAGAGGTGGTCGAGCTTGTAGATCCAGCGCAACAGCAGTCGCTCGATCACCACACCGAAAATTCCCACCACCAGGGGCGCCAGTACCAGCATCAGCCAGTAGTTGATGCCCAGGTAATTCATGGCCATCCAAGTGGTCACGGCCCCCATCATGAACAGCGCACCGTGCGCGAAGTTGATGACGTTGAGCAGGCCAAAAATCACGGCCAGCCCCAGGCTGAGAATTGCGTAAAACGAGCCATTGACCAGCCCCAGAAGGAGCTGGCTCAGCATGGCTGGCAGGGAGACACCAAAAATTTCCATGGGAATGGGTTAGCAGAGGTCAGTGGGCAAATCAGGGGCTGGGGCTTTAGTCAACGGTCCCGCGTGCATGCGTTGGCGCTGCAGGGCTTGGCCAACAACGCCAACGCCATGCACACGGGTCAGGAAGTGATTACTTCCAGAGCGCGCAGGTGCTCTCGGCCTTGGTGGTGAAAATCTGCTCGCCAGGAATCTTCTTGACCACCTTGAAGTAATCCCAAGGCTTGGTGGACTCGGAGGGCTTCTTCACTTCCAGCAGGTACATGTCGTGCACGTAGCGGCCGTCCGGACGCAGGGTGCCCGAGGCGTAGAAGTCATTCATCTTCATACCGCGCCATGCAGCCATGACCTTGTCGGCGTCCGTGCTCTTGGCAGCTTCCACAGCCTTGAGGTAGTTGGTGGTGGCCGAGTAGTCAGCGGCCTGGATGGACGTAGGCATGCGCTTGGTTTTCTCGAAGAAGCGGTTGGCAAATTTGCGCGTCTCGTCGTTCAGGTCCCAGTACCAGCTGCTGGTGAACTGCAGGCCGGCCGTGTTGCGCAGGCCCAGGCTGTGGATGTCAGTGATGAACAGCAGCAGACCGGCCATCTTCATGGTCTTGTCGATGCCGAACTCCTTGGCGGCCTTGATGGCATTGATGGTGTCGCCACCGGCGTTGGCCAGGCCGAGAATCTGTGCCTTGGAATTTTGCGCCTGCAGCAGGAACGAGGAGAAGTCAGACGCATTGAGCGGGTGACGGACCGCACCGGCCACCGTGCCGCCCTTGGCCTTGACGGCAGCAGCCGTATCGGTTTCCAGGGCCTGACCGAAGGCATAGTCGGCGGTCAGGAAGAACCAGCTTTTGCCGCCAGCATCTACGATGGCCGAACCGGTACCGCGTGCCAGTGCCACGGTGTCGTAGGCATAGTGCACGGTGTAGGGGGTGCACTGGGCATTCGTCAGTGCCGACGAACCGGCGCCACTGTTGACGTACACGCGCTTCTTCTCGGCTGCCACTTTGGCGGACGCCAGTGCGGTGCCCGAATTGGTGCCACCAAACAGCATGGTCACGCCTTCGGTATCAATCCATTCGCGGGCCTTGGAAGCAGCAATGTCGGCCTTGTTCTGGTGGTCCGCGCTGATCATTTCCACTGGCATGCCCAAAACCTTGCCACCGAAGTCGTCGATGGCCATCTGAATCGCCAGGGCGCCGTTCTTGCCTTCGACGTCGGCATACAGGCTGGACATGTCGGTGATGAAACCGATCTTGACCTTGTCCTGCGCGTGGGCAGTCGGGGCCACCAGGCCTGCGGCGCCCAGCATCATGGCGAGGACGGTAAGTTTGTTTTTCATAGTTGTCTCCTGAAGTAAAGAGAGGGTGAGGGAAATTATTTCGGACTTACGCAAATTTGTCTCAGCTAGGCACTCCGACGCAGACAGTACAGGCGTACGGCAAGGAGGAACAACGACGCTGGGGCGGTTTTGCGTAAGTCCTGTTATTGAAAGAAAAGGCGCGTCAGACGCCCAGCAACTGGTTGAGCACCGGCATTTTTTCCTGCAGTTCGCCAGAGCCAAAACTCTCGACGATGCAACCATGCTCCATCACATAAAAGCGATCGGCCAGGGGCGCCGCAAAACGAAAGTTCTGCTCCACCATGACAACGGTGAAGCCTTTTTCGCGCAGCATGGTGATCATTCGTGCCAGGGCCTGAACGATGACGGGCGCCAGGCCCTCGGAAATTTCATCCAACAACAGCAACTTGGCGCCCGTGCGCAAAATGCGCGCGACGGCCAGCATTTGCTGCTCACCGCCCGACAGACGGGTGCCCTGGCTGTTCTTGCGCTCGGCCAGGTTGGGGAACAAGTCATAGATTTCTTGCACCGACATGCCGGGGGTTCCCGTCTTGAGGGCCGGTGGCAGCAACAGGTTCTCTTCGCATGACAGGCTAGAGAAAATGCCACGCTCTTCCGGGCAATAACCCACGCCCAGGTGCGCAATGCGGTGCGTGGCCATGCCCACGGTTTCCACGCCATTGATCTTGATGGAGCCTTTGCGAGAACCCGTCAATCCCATGATGGCGCGCATGGTAGAGGTACGGCCTGCGCCATTGCGGCCCAGCAGCGTGACCACTTCACCGGGTTGCACAACGATGTTCACGCCATGCAGCACATGCGATTCGCCGTACCAGGCTTCCAGGTTATGGATTTCGAGAGCGGGAGTATTCGAACCAGCGGTAGCCATGTCAGTGCGCCCCCTGCAGTTGGCCGTCGGTCGTACCCATGTAGGCTTCCATCACTTGCGGATTGTTTGAAACTTCGGCGTAGGGCCCTTCGGCCAGCACAGCGCCACGCTGCAGCACGGTAATGCAGTCTGCGATGGTGGAGACGACCTTCATGTTGTGCTCCACCATCAGGATGGTGCGCCCGGCGGATACCTTCTTGATGAGCTGCGTGACGCGGTCTACGTCCTCGTGCCCCATGCCTTGTGTGGGCTCGTCGAGCAGCATCAGCTCCGGCTCCATGGACAGCGTGGTGGCAATCTCCAGGGCGCGCTTGCGGCCATATGGAAGATTGACCGTAACCTCGTCAGCCAGGTCTTCAAGACCTACCTCGGTGAGCAGTTGCATGGCTCGGTCGTCGAGCTGGCGCAGCGTGCGTTCGCTGCGCCAGAAGTGGAAAGACGTTCCCAGCTTGCGCTGCAGGCCCAGGCGTACGTTTTCCATCAAAGTGAGGTGCGGGAACACGGCAGAGATCTGGAACGAACGGATCACACCACGGCGGGCAATCTGTGCTGGCTGCTCCTGCGTGATGTCATGGCCGTTGAAACGGATGACACCCGAAGTGGGCACCAGAAACTTGGTGAGCAGATTGAAGCATGTGGTCTTCCCTGCCCCGTTCGGCCCGATCAGCGCGTGGATGGAACCCCGGCGCACGGCCAGGTTGACATCACTGACTGCCGTGAAGCCCTTGAACTCCTTGGTCAGGTGGGTGGTTTCAAGAATGACGTCGCTCATTGCGCCTTGGATGCTCCGTAGATGGCTGGGTGGTCGTCTATAAGGCGGCCACGATCAGCATGAATGTTTTGCTGGAGCGGACTTTAAGTTGATACAACACAAAGCCCTACCGGTGCTTTCTCCTAGGTAGTAGTCCGTACGAGGTGTAAGCCCTATGTAAAACTGCCTAACACCGACCTGCCCAGCGGGCGATTTTCCTGCTAAAAAATTTCAAGCAAAAATGGCCTCTAACGCTTACCCATCAAGCGGTAGCAGCTATTATTTTTGAATCAGCTTGCCAACCATGGCACTTCTCGCCGGCATGCCTCCATACGCCCCCCTACACTCTCACCATGGCCACAACGCAAACCGCCCCTCCTGCCCCTGGCGCACCCCGTGCGCTGGGGGGCCTTGTTCCTTTTCTGCGCCCGTACCGCACTCGCATTACCCTGGCCTTTGTCTTTTTGTGCTTGGCGGCTGCGGCCACCCTGGCGTTTCCACTGGCCCTGCGCGGACTGATCGACGGCAGCCTGGCCACCCCAGACCGGGGAGCGCAGGCCATGGCTTTGCGCGGCAACTTCACCGCATTGTTTGGCGTGGCGGTAATGCTTGGCATTTTTTCGTCGGCGCGCTTCTATCTGGTGAGCTGGCTGGGCGAGCGCGTGACGGCCGACCTGCGCAATGCCGTGTATGCCCATGTGCTGCGGCAAAGCCCGCAGTTTTTCGAAACCACCCAAAGCGGCGAGGTGCTATCGCGTCTGACAACCGACACCACGCTGGTGCAGACGGTGGTGGGATCATCTCTGTCGATGGGGCTGCGCAATGCCGTGGTGGGCACCGGCGCCATCATCATGCTGGTGTGGACCAACCCGCGCGTCATGGCCATCGTGCTGCTGATGCTGGTCGTGGTGGTGCTGCCTGCGCTATGGATCGGGCGGCGGGTGCGGCGCCTCTCGCGCGCCAGCCAGGATCGCGTGGCAGATTCCAGTGCCATTGCCGCCGAGATCCTCAACGCCGTACCCGTGGTGCAAAGCTATGTGGCCGAGGAGCGCGAATCCCAACGCTTCAGCCAGGCGACACAGAACGCCTTCGAGACCGCCGTGCGCCGTTCCCGGGCACGGGCCGCCCTGGTGGCCTTCATCATCATCGCCAATGCAGCCTTGCTGCTGTGGGGGCTGTACCGGGGCACCCAGTCCGTTCTGGAAGGCAACATGAGCGCGGGGCACCTGGGCCAGACCGTGGTGTATGTGATGCTGCTGGCGGGCGCTGCCGCCGTGCTGGGCGAGGTGTACGGCGATCTGCTGCGTGCCGCAGGTGCCACCGAACGCCTGATGGAATTGCTGGCCAGCGAGTCCCCCGTGGCCGCTCCTGCCCAAGCTGTGCCCCTGCCCGACACCGGTCGCGGCCTGGCCGTGGAGTTTGAGCAGGTGGATTTTCACTACCCCTCGCGGCCCGGCCAGTCTGCCCTGCAGGGTTTTTCGCTGGTGCTACAGCCGGGCGAAACCGTAGCCCTGGTAGGCGCCAGCGGTGCAGGCAAAACCACGGTGTTCCAGCTACTGCAGCGGTTCTATGACATTGACCACACGCACCCGGGGCAAGGAGCCATCCGTCTGAACGGCGTGGACATCCGCGAACTATCGTTCGACACCTTGCGGGGCAATATCGGCACCGTACCCCAGGATGCCGTGATTTTTTCAGCCAGCGCGCTGGAGAACATTCGTTATGGACGCCCCAACGCGTCGGATGAAGAAGTCATGGCGGCCGCCCGCGACGCCTTCGCCCATGATTTTCTGCAGGCCTTGCCTGAAGGCTATGGCACTTTTCTGGGCGAGCGCGGGGTACGGCTGTCAGGAGGTCAGCGTCAACGCATCGCCATTGCGCGCGCCATGCTCAAAAATCCACCCCTGCTTTTGCTCGATGAAGCCACCAGCGCCCTGGACGCCGAAAGTGAGCGCATGGTGCAGGCTGCGCTGGACTCGGCCATGCAAAGCCATGCAGGCCAGCGCACTACGCTCGTAATCGCCCATCGCCTGGCTACGGTGCAGAACGCCGACCGCATCGTGGTAATAGAACACGGGCGCATCGTGGAACAGGGGCGCCACATGGAGTTGCTGGCGCGCAATGGGGTGTATGCGCGTCTGGCAGCGCTGCAATTTACGGCGTAGCGACCGCTGGCCCGCCCACCGCAAAGGGCGTGGCGGATAGACGCGAGGAGCTTAGAGCGGATAACAAAGCTCAACGAAACGGTTCTGGCTAGGCGCTGTCCCGCAGGCAGTACGAGTCGTACGACAAGACGCGGCAACGACGCCAGAAAAGTTTTGTTGGCGCTCTTAGTGCAAAGTTTCGGTCGCGGCCTGGGGAAGCGGCAACACCGGCACGCCCTCTTCCAGCAACTGCAGTGTCTGGTCTGCACTGGCCTGGCCTTTGATGGCCCGCTCGGGCGCATCACCGCGGTGGATGCGCCGTGCTTCGTCAGCGAACTGCGAGCCTACATCTTCAGCCTGCGCCGCAGCCTGGCGGGCCCATTGCAACACGCTTGCGGCTGTCGGCATGGATACCTGTGCGGGCTCGGACACCTCGGATGACGCTGCCCCATCGGGTTGTGGAGAGGCCATCGCAGGGGTTTCACGCGCACCGAGGTTGATACGCGGCGCACTGAGCGCCTTACTCACCTGTGCATCGCCGCACAGCGGGCAGGTCAACAGGCCCCGCTGTAATTGACTCTGAAAGTCTTGTTCACTCCCAAACCAGCCTTCAAAAGCATGGTTGTGTCGGCAGTGAAGATCAAGCACTTTCATGGGTAAATTCAGCAATGGCCTTCAGCACACCCCGCCTATCGCCGACGGCGCAGCAGATAGCGGAACACAAACCCCGGGAAGGCCAGCACGATGAACATGGCCCCGGTGACGGCGTAAAACTCCCAGCCCTGGGGTGCGATCTGGCCGACGCCCTTCTCCAGAAGCAGTGCCAGCCCGCCCACCAGCAGGTACAGCACAACCAGTTCTACCAGACGAAGCAATAGCTTCTTATGGGGCAACAAGGCCGGACCTACGGCCAAGATGCGCTGGTTCACAAAGGGAAGATTGGCCGCCACGCAGGCAGCCAAAATCACGAGCCAGACCAGACCGGATTGCGACACGGCGGGCTGCGGTTCAGGAAGACAAGGAGCGCATGATCGCGTCCGCGCACAGCGACATCAGGCCACCAGGAAACAGGCCCAACACCAACAACAACGCGCCATTGAGCGTCAGTACCATGCGCACGTCCAGAGGTGCCGAAATGGTGGTCGTGGTGAGCGGAGCATCAAAGTACATGACCTTGACCACGCGCAGGTAATAGAACGCCCCGACCAGGGACATCAGCACCGCAAAAACAGCCATCACGATGTAAGGCGTCTGACCCGATGCCAGCAGAGCCTGCAGCACCGACAACTTGGCATAGAAGCCCACCATGGGGGGAATGCCCGCCATGGAGAACAGGCACAAGGCCAGGATGCCGGCATAGAGCGGGCTACGCTGGTTCAAACCCGCCATGTCGGAAATTTCTTCGCTCTCGAAGCCTTCGCGCGTCAACAACAGGATCACGCCGAAAGCCGCCAAGGTGGTCAGCACATAGGTCACCACATAGAACATCGACGCACTGTAGGCGGCCTCCACCGTCGCAGCATCTACATGGCCATGGACCACGCCGGACATCAGGCCCAGCAGCACAAAGCCCATTTGCGAAATGGTGGAGTACGCCAGCATGCGCTTGAGATTGGTCTGCGCAATGGCAGCCAAGTTACCCACCAGAAGCGAACCGACGGCCAGCACCGCCAGCATCTGTTGCCAGTCAATCGCCAGGGGCAACAATCCATCGACCAGCAGACGCATCACGATAGCGAAGGCGGCCAGCTTGGGCGCCCCGCCGATCATCAGCGTGACCACCGTCGGTGCGCCGTGGTAAACGTCTGGAACCCACATATGGAACGGCACAGCCCCCAGCTTGAACGCGAGACCAGCCACCACGAACACCAAACCAAACACCAGCACCTGGTGGCGAATCTGGCCCGAATTGACCGCTTTGAAAACTTCACCGATGTCCAGCGAGCCCGTAGCGCCATACAGCATGGACAAGCCATACAGCAGGAAACCGCTGGCCATGGCGCCCAGTACAAAATACTTCATGGCCGCTTCGGAAGCGGTTGCATTGTCGCGGCGCAAGGCGACCAAGGCGTAGCTCGACAGGGTCAGCAGCTCCAGACCCAGGTAAATCACCAGGAAGTTATTGCCGCCGATCATGATGAACATGCCCAGCAACGAAAACATGCCCAGGGTGAACAATTCGCCGCCGCGCAGCATGCCGCGATCGCCTGCATAAGGCCTGCCGTACACCAGGGTCACCATCATTGCCAGGGTGGCAAAGCATTTGAGCCAGTTGCCCATGGCGTCGCTGACCACCATGTTGCCAAAACCATAGAAGGTGTTGCCACTGCTGGCGTACACACCCTGCAAAACGGCGACCACCGCCAACGTGAGCATGGTCAGCACAAAGGTGCCGGTGCGCCGTGGGCTGGAGACGCCCAGATCCACCAGCGTAATCACGCAGGCCATGACCAGAAGCAGGATCTCCGGGTAAATCGCAAGCCAACTGATGTTGTCTATCATCTCGTGTCTCTCAGTTCAGTCTGGTCAGTTCAGCTTGGACAAGGCCACATGCTTGAGTAGCTCGGCCACGGAAGCATCCATCACGTCGGTGAAGGGGCGTGGGTACAGACCCATGTACAGCACGGCGAAGGCCAGCATGGCCAGTACAAAGAACTCGCGGCTGCTGATGTCCAGCAATGCCTTGACATTGCTGTTGCCGACGGGACCCAGGTACACCCGCTTGAACATCCACAGGCTGTAGGCAGCACCCCAGATCAGCGCCGAGGCCGCAGCCAGACCGATCCAGAAATTGGCCTTTACGGCAGCCAAAATCACCATCCACTCACCCACAAAACCCGCAGTGCCCGGCAAACCGCAGTTGGCCATGGTGAACAACAACGCAAAGGCCGCAAAGTTGGGCATGGTGTTGACCACACCGCCATAGTCCGCAATTTCACGCGAATGCATGCGGTCGTACAGCACACCAATCGACAGGAACATGGCGGCCGAGACGAAACCGTGCGCAATCATTTGCACGATGCCACCCGATACGCCCAGGTCATTGAAGACAAAGAAACCCAGGGTCACAAAACCCATATGCGCCACAGACGAGTAGGCCACGAGTTTTTTCATGTCCTTCTGCACCATGGCCACCAGACCCACGTAGATCACGGCAATGAGCGACAACGCAATCATCAGCCAAGCCCACTCGCGTGAGGCATCGGGAGCGATAGGCAACGAGAAACGCAGAAAACCGTAGGCGCCGAGCTTGAGCATGATGGCGGCCAGCACAGCAGAACCACCAGTGGGAGCCTCGACGTGCACGTCGGGCAGCCAAGTGTGCACAGGCCACATCGGCACCTTCACGGCAAAGGCCGCGAGGAAGGCGAAGAACAGCAATGTCTGTGTGCGCCCATCCAGGGGAAGCGCGTGCCAAGTGGCGATATCGAAGCTGCCTGCCGACTGGTTGTACAGATAGATCAGTGCAATCAGCATCAGCAGAGAGCCCAGCAACGTGTACAAGAAAAACTTGAACGCAGCATAGATCTTGTTCGGACCACCCCAGATACCGATGATGAGATACATCGGTATCAGCGTCGCTTCGAAGAACACATAAAACAGCATTCCGTCGAGAGCCGCAAAAACACCGATCATCAGGCCCGACAAAATCAGGAAGGCACCCATGTACTGGTTCACCCGCACCGTGATCGACTCCCAGGAGGCAATCACCACAATAACGGTAATGAACGCCGTCAGGGGCACAAACCAGAACGAGATGCCATCCACACCAAGGTGGTAGAAGATGTTGAAACCTTCGATCCAGGGGGTTTTTTCAACGAACTGCATCGCTGCAGTGCCGAGTTTAAAACCGTCATAGAGCGGCAAGGTCACGGCAAACCCCGCCAAGGCACCAACCAGGGCCAGCCAGCGCACGGCCCCCGCATGCTTGTCGCGGCCAAAGGCTAGCAACAGCACGCCGAACGCGATGGGCGTCCAGATAGCAAGACTCAACAAACCCATTTTTGTTCTTCTCCTACTTGTTGAGCAAGACGAAATACGTCATGAGCACGAAGATGCCCAAAATCATCACCAGCGCGTAGTGGTATACATACCCGGTCTGCACCTTGCGCACGATACCGGCCACCCAACCCACGATCTTCCACGAGCCATTCACCAACACGCCATCGATCAGGGCCTGGTCGCCGCCCTTCCACAGACCCACGCCCAGTGCACGGGCGCCGCGGGCAAGAATGTTCTCATTGATCCAGTCGAGGTAGTACTTGTTTTCCAACACAACATAGACCGGGTGAAAGATGCGCTTGATGGCCGTAGGGAGCGCGGGATTGACCATGTACATGTAATACGAGGCGGCGACGCCAGTGAGCGCCAGCCAGAAAGGTGCGGCGGTCAACCCATGCAGTGCCATTGCAACGGGCCCGTGGAAGGCTTCGGCAAGTTCAGTCATGGCCGTATGCCGTGCAGCGTCGACCACAATCGCACCGTCGAAAAACCCACCGAACAACATGGGGCCAATGGTGAGGAAACCGATCACCACCGACGGAATGGCCAGCAACACCAGTGGCACCGTCACAACCCAGGGGGATTCGTGCGGTTTTTCGTGGTGATGGTCCTCATGACCATGACCACCATGGTGATGCGCATCCGGATTCTGGTCGTAGCGCTCCTTGCCGTGAAACACCAGAAAATACAGCCTAAACGAGTAGAAAGCGGTGATGAAAACACCAGCCAGAACGGCGAAGTAGGCAAACCCAGCTGCCGGAAGTTGGCTGGCGTGAACGGCCTCAATGACGTCGTCCTTGGAGTAGAAACCCGAGAACAGAGGTGTCCCAATAAGCGCGAGCGAACCCAGCAAGAACGTGATCCAGGTAATGGGCATGTACTTGCGCACACCCCCCATCCAGCGAATGTCCTGGTTGTGGTGCATGCCGATGATCACCGAGCCGGCCGCGAGGAACAGCAATGCCTTGAAAAATGCGTGCGTCATCAAGTGGAATACACCCACCGAGTAGGCAGACGCGCCAAGCGCCACGGTCATGTAACCAAGCTGCGAGAGCGTCGAATAGGCAATGACACGCTTGATGTCGTTCTGGATGATGCCCAGAAAGCCCATGAACAGCGCCGTGATGGAACCAATGATCAGAATGAAGTTGAGGGCCGCGTCGGACAGCTCAAACAGGGGCGACATCCGCGCCACCATGAAGATGCCAGCCGTCACCATAGTGGCAGCGTGGATCAGTGCAGAAATGGGGGTCGGGCCTTCCATGGAGTCAGGCAGCCAGACATGCAGTGGAAACTGCGCGCTCTTGCCCATGGCACCAATGAACAGGCAAATGCAGACTACGGTGATCAGCATCCAGTCGGTACCCGGAAACGACAGCGCGCCCAACTCCCCGGCTTTGCCAAACACTTCGGCATAGTTCAGGGTGCCTGTGTAGGCCGCAATCAACCCAATGCCGAGAATGAAGCCGAAGTCACCCACACGGTTGACCAGGAAGGCCTTCATATTGGCAAAGATGGCCGAGGGTTTGTTGAACCAGAAACCGATCAACAGATAAGACACCAAACCCACAGCCTCCCAGCCAAAGAACAGCTGGAGCAGGTTGTTGCTCATCACCAGCATGAGCATGGAGAAGGTAAACAACGAGATATAGGCGAAAAAGCGGTTATAGCCGTCGTCTTCTTCCATATAGCCGATGGTGTAGATGTGCACCATCAGCGACACGAAGGTCACCACGCACATCATCATGGCGGTCAGTCCATCGACCAAAAAGCCGACTTCCATTTTCAGGCCACCCACCACCATCCAAGTGTAGATGGTCTCATTGAAGCGCGCGCCATCCAGAGCCACGCTCTTGAGGGTCATGGCAGACAGAATGAATGCTGCCAGCACGCCCAGAATGGTGAGCGTATGGCTCAGTCGGCGGCCGATCCAGTTGCCCCCGAAGGTCGTACCGAAAACACCAGCCAGCACGGCGCCCGCCAGCGGGGCCAGTGGAACGGCCAGTAGCGTTGAAGCAGAAAGGGTTTGACTCATTGTGGAGAACCTTGCGTGTCTGGCGTCTCAACCCTGCAGGGTGTCGAGAGCGTCCGCATTGATGTTGGACTTG
>Ga0073900_10001397_pt1 | contig 13422 bp, 16 predicted proteins | sample KloWWTmetKNB5Kit_FD_66666 | JGI IMG/M metagenome (GOLD analysis project Ga0073900, IMG submission 66666) | Active sludge microbial communities from Klosterneuburg, Austria, studying microevolution and ecology of nitrifiers - Klosterneuburg... | ecosystem: Engineered > WWTP > Aerobic digester >...
CAGCAGATGCTGGCCATGGGCCGCGCGCTGATGAGCCAGCCCAAGTTGCTGCTGCTGGACGAGCCCTCCATGGGTCTTTCGCCCATCATGGTGGACAAGATCTTTGAGGTGGTGCGTGACGTGTATGCCCTGGGCGTGACCATTCTTCTCGTCGAGCAAAACGCCAGCCGGGCCCTGGCCATCGCCGACCGCGGTTACGTGATGGAGTCTGGCACCATCACCATGACGGGCCCTGGCAAGGAGCTGCTGAGCGACCCGAAGGTGCGCGCCGCCTACCTGGGCGAATAAGCACGGCAATGCCTGCGGAGGTCTCCACAGGGCACCAAAGACACCGACCTCACAAGGCGGTGTCTTTTTTTCAAATGCCGATGGGACTGCCTGGTCTTAAAACGCTATCTATTTTATAGCTAATTGCGCTTTACCCTATTGCGTTAGAGGCTGTTTTTGCTGATAACTATCAGGGCTATTGTCCCGATGGGTCGCCATGCCATGAATACCCTCCAGTCCCTGCCCGTGCCTTTGCAAACCGTGCTGTTGCTGGTGGGCAGCAATGTCTTCATGACCTTTGCGTGGTACGGGCATCTGAAGAATCTGGCGACATCGCCCTGGTACGTGGCGGCACTGGCCAGCTGGGGGATTGCGTTGTTTGAGTACCTCTTGCAGGTCCCAGCGAACCGCATTGGTTTCACGCGGTTTGATGTAGGGCAGCTCAAGATCATTCAGGAGGTGATCACGTTGTCCGTCTTCGTGCCTTTTGCCGTTTTCTACCTGGGGCAGCCGCTCAAGTGGGACTACCTTTGGGCAGGGTTGTGCATGGTGGGCGCGGTGTATTTCATTTTCAGGGGTGCCTGATACCGGCAACATTGCAACGTCAGACTTGTGCTGGGTACTGCCAAAATCGTGCGGTTAAACTTCCGCTATCCACGAAACGGTCACAGTTTCGTTACATTTCTGTCCATTTTCGATTCCACCCCCGGGAGCCCCTATGCTGTTTGGCAAGCTTTTGCCGCGCGAAGGCAATTTTTTCGAGATGTTTAATCAACATGCTGACCGCATCGTTGAAGCGGCACATGCCTTTTCGCAACTGGTGGCCAATTACAACGACCTGCACCTGCGTGAGAAGTACGCCCAGGACGTGGACAACGCCGAGCGCTCTGCCGACCGCGTGACGCACGAGATCAACAAGGCGGTGCACAAGACCTTCATCACGCCGATTGACCGGGAGCAGATCCACTCGCTCATCAACACCATGGACGACGTAGCCGACCTGATCCAGGATTCGGCCGAGACCATGAGCTTGTACGACATCCGTCACATGACCGAGGAAATCTCGCGCTTGACGGCTTTGAGCGTGAAGTGCTGTGAGCGTGTGCGTGATGCCGTCAAGCTGCTCAACAAGCTGGCCGACCCGGCCACGGCAGAGGCGGCACTCAAGACCTGCGAAGAAATCGACCGGCTCGAAAGCGACGCCGACCGGGTGCTGCGCAGCGCCATGAGCAAGCTGTTCCGCGAAGAGCCCGATGTGCGTGAGCTGATCAAGCTCAAGGCGATCTACGAATTGCTGGAAACCATCACAGACAAGTGTGAGGATGTTGCCAATCTGATCGAGGGCATCGTCCTCGAGAACTCCTGACCTGTCGGGAAGCGGTCCTTCCATGGAAACCGTACAAACCGCCCTCTGGGTCGTGGTGATGCTGGTGGTGCTGGCTGTCCTGTTCGACTTCATGAACGGGTTTCACGATGCCGCCAACTCGATTGCCACCGTGGTATCGACCGGGGTGTTGCGCCCCGGGCAGGCTGTGGTGTTCGCCGCCTTTTTCAACTTTGTTGCCATTTTCATCTTCCACCTCAGCGTGGCCGCCACCATTGGCAAGGGCATCGTGCAGCCTGGCGTGGTGGACACCCATGTCGTGTTTGGTGCGCTGGTCGGAGCCATCTGCTGGAACCTGATCACCTGGTACTACGGCATCCCCAGCAGTTCTTCGCACGCGCTGATCGGTGGCATCGTCGGAGCCGTGATCGCCAAAGCCGGGGCGGGGGCCCTCATGTCCGCCGGTATTTTGAAAACGGTGGCGTTCATCTTTATCTCGCCCTTGCTGGGTTTTCTGCTGGGCTCCCTCATGATGGTCGCCGTGGCGTGGATTTTTCGCCGCGCACGCCCCAGTGGGGTGGACAAGTGGTTCCGGCGCCTGCAACTGGTGTCGGCCGGAGCATACAGCCTGGGCCATGGCGGGAATGATGCGCAAAAGACCATCGGCATCATCTGGCTGTTGTTGATTGCCACGGGCTACGCTTCTGCTGCAGACTCGTCTCCGCCGCTGTGGAGCATCGTGATCTGCTATGTGGCGATTGGTCTGGGTACCATGTTTGGCGGCTGGCGCATCGTCAAAACCATGGGCCAGAAAATCACCAAGCTCAAACCCGTCGGTGGTTTTTGCGCAGAAACTGGTGGCGCCATGACCTTGTTCCTGGCCACCATGCTGGGCATTCCGGTGTCGACCACGCACACCATCACGGGGGCCATTGTGGGCGTGGGTTCCACGCAGCGCGCCAGTGCCGTGCGCTGGGGTGTGGCGGGCAATATCGTCTGGGCCTGGATTCTGACTATTCCGGCCAGCGCTTTCGTGGCCGCCGTTGCCTACTGGATCAGCCTACAGTTATTCTGATTCTTTTGCTATTAAATGTATAGCTGCTGACGCTTGATACACAAGCTTCAGCAGCTATTTTTTCTCTTACTGAGAGATTTTGCGCGCTTCCTCGATCTGGTATTCAAAGTAGCGCTGGAAGCTAAAGGCCAGGCTGGCCATGAGCACGGCGGTGCCAATCATCAGCGACACCACGATGGCACCAATGGTGAACCAGTGGGTCTGGCCGGGCGCGGCGTCAGCAGGCGCTGTCGGATTGAAGCGCGCGTTCCATCGCTCCGGGGTGGTCAACCCGTACAGAATGGCACGTAGCGCGCACCCGGCGATGGTGAAGCCCAGCAACGGAATCAGCACCCAGCTCCAGTGGTCGTCCAGGCCGAGTTGCTGCACGCGTTCAATGCCATAAAGCCCCAGGGCCGTGGGAATCGGTAGCATCCAACCCAGCAGATCGCCTGGGCCATACAGGTAAAAGCGGTGCAGGCCCAGCGGCCCCCCCAGAAAGGTCAGCCAGGCAGCGACGGTCTTATTTTTCATGCCTGCATTATTCGGGGGAAGTGGCGCTGCCGGAGCCCAGGGGTCTTTGCATAAGCACAATGTCGCGCCATGCGCCGTGTTTCCAGCCCACGGCATGCATCACGCCCACTTCGGTAAACCCGAGGGAGCGGTGCAGGGCGATCGAGCCTTCGTTGGCAGAATCACCGATCACCGCCATGAGTTGGCGCACGCCAGCCGCCTCGGCATGGGCCGCCAGTGCGGTGAGAAGGGCGCGGCCCAGGCCCATGCCACGGGCGCCGTCGGCCACATAGACCGAGTCTTCGGCTGAAAAACGGTACGCGGGCCGGGGCTTGAACCAGTTGGCGTAGGTAAAGCCTAGAACCTGCCCGCCCTCTTCGGCCACGAGCCAGGGCAGGCCGCGGGCCAGTACCTCGGCGCGGCGGGCCGCCATGTCGGCGGCGCTGGGCGGGTCGATCTCGAAAGTGCCGGTGCCATGCCGTACATGGTGGGCGTAAATGGCGGTGATGGCGGCGAGGTCGCCGTCGTGGCTGGTACGAATCAGTGGCATAAAGAGTAAACAAAGATATAATCGACGGCTTTGCAGCGTGTCGCTGACCGGGTGGTCATGTCGCGTGTCTCAAACGTTGCGAATTTCTGTGGCCTGTGCGCTGTGCGCCGGCCCACCACCCGAAGGATAAATCATGGTCGTCATTCGACTCTCTCGCGGCGGCTCCAAGGGCCGTCCTTTCTTCAACATCGTCGTTGCCGACAAGCGCGTGCGTCGTGATGGTCGCTTTATCGAGCGCCTGGGTTTCTACAACCCCACGGCCAAGGAAACCGAAGAAGGCCTGCGCATTGCGCAAGACCGTCTGGCCTACTGGGTGGGCGTGGGTGCACAGTCGTCCCCTACGGTGGATCGTTTGATCAAGCAAGCGGCCAAGAAGGCTGCCTGAGGCTCTAGCAGCTTCCACAAGGGCGGGTTGCGTCAGTCCATGACTGGCGGAACCCGCCTTTTTTCATTTTTTTGCAGGCCTACACCATGACTCTTGCACTGAATCTGGAGCCCGTCGAGCTGCCCCTTGATGCCATCGAGGTGGGGCGTATCGCCGATGCCTGGGGTGTCAAAGGCTGGTTCAAGGTGCTATCGCACAACGCCGATCCGCAGGCCTTGTTGGCGGCACGCAGCTGGTTTTTGCAGCCCAGCGAACGAGGGGCGCGTACGTTTAGTGGAACGGCCCGGCTGGCCATCCGGCAGTCGCGCACGCACTCCGACTCGGTCGTGGCCTGGGCGCAGGGCGTAGACGACCGCAATACCGCTGAACTGTTACGCGGCGCACGCATTTTTGTGCCGCGTGCAGACTTTCCCAAAACCCAGACCGATGAGTACTACTGGGTCGATTTGATCGGCCTGGATGTGGTTAACCGTGAAGGTGTCGCCTTGGGGCAGGTGCGTGAACTGCTGTCCACCGGCCCGCAGACGGTGCTGGTCATTGCCTTTGAGCAGGACGGCAAGCCGCAAGAGCGCATGGTGCCGTTCGTATCGGTCTATGTGGACAAGGTCGAACTGCCAGAACGCCGCATCACGGTGGACTGGCAACCCGATTACTGATTTTTCACCCTTCCAGAGCTGCCGAGCCCGCGCAACATGCGCTTTGACGTCATCACCCTGTTCCCCGAACTGTTTGGTCCGTTCCTGACCAGCGGCGTGACGCGCCGCGCGTATGGCACGGGCTTGGTCGATGTGCGGCTGTGGAACCCGCGTGACTACGCGCAGGGCAACTATCGGCGCGTGGACGACCGCCCGTTCGGTGGCGGCCCGGGCATGGTGATGATGGCGCCGCCCTTGCAGCGCTGCCTGGCCGCCGTGCGTGCCGATCGCCAGGACGCTGCGGGCTACGAGGCGCCCGTGGCGCTTTTTTCCCCCATTGGAGAGCCGCTGAATCATGGCGCCGTAGAGCGTTGGTCGGCCAGCGAGGGCGCGGTGTTGCTGTGTGGCCGCTACGAGGGTATAGACCAGCGTTTCATCGATGCCCATGTCGATGTGCAGATCAGCCTGGGCGATTTTGTGCTCTCGGGCGGTGAAATCGCCGCGCTGGCATTGCTTGATGCGGTGGCCCGGCTGCAGCCGGGGGTGCTGCACGACGAAGGCAGCCACCAGTTCGATAGTTTTAATCCTGCACTCGACGGCTTGCTCGACTGCCCGCATTACACCCGCCCTGAAGAATGGGAAGCACGTGCGGTGCCCGCCGAACTGATGTCGGGGCACCATGCAAATATAGAGCGCTGGCGCCGTGCGCAGCGTTTGGCCATGACAGCGCGTCACCGTCCCGAACTGATCGAGGCAGCGCGCACGGCAGGGCGCCTCAGTGCCTTGGACGAGCAGGTTTTGAGCGGCTTGCGCTGAGAAGCTATAATCAAAGGCTTTTCGATCCTCTGCCCGGCCGCTTCGCACACCTGATGCGGGGCCCAAACGTCAATCCCGACGCTGCCAATCATGGCGCGGACATGATCGCGAGATGTAAACATGAACCTGATCCAGATCCTCGAGGCGGAAGAAATTGTTCGCCTTGGCAAGACCATTCCTGAATTTGCACCCGGCGACACGGTCATCGTGAGCGTGAACGTGGTTGAAGGCACCCGCAAGCGCGTGCAGGCCTACGAAGGTGTTGTGATTGCCAAGCGCAACCGCGGCATCAACAGCGGCTTCACCGTGCGCAAGATCTCCAGCGGCGAAGGCGTGGAGCGCACGTTCCAGACCTACAGCCCGTTGATCGCCAAGATCGAAGTCAAGCGCCGTGGTGACGTGCGCCGTGCCAAGCTGTACTACCTGCGCCAGCGCAGCGGCAAGTCGGCACGTATCAAGGAAAAGCTGCCACAGCGCGTCAACAAGACGGCGGCTGTTGCTGCTGCGGCCACCGCAGCGTAAAGCATTGCTTTCCTGAAGGCCCCGAGCCGCTGCAGCGTCTGCCTGTAGCGGCTTTTTGCTTTTTTGCGCTCTCATGGCTTCTGCTCCCCCCTCTGAGCCGCCGGTGCACCGGTTGCCCGATTTTGACCCGCGTGCCATACCGGTGCTGGGGGTGGATGCGCACCTGCCGCAGGTGCCTGCGCAGCAGCAAACGCCGCAGGCCCTGCGGGAGCGGTTCCGTATGCCGCCGGTCTGGGCGCCCGAAATTGCATCGGAGAAGCGTTTCAGCGAGCGCGCACTGGCGCACGCCTCGGTGCTGTTGCCCATCGTGCTGCGCGATCAACCCATGGTGCTGCTGACCGAACGCACGCTGCACTTGTCCACGCACTCGGGCCAGGTAGCGTTTCCGGGGGGGCGCGCCGATCCCGAAGATGCCAGCCCCGCCGATACCGCCTTGCGCGAGGCGGAGGAAGAAGTGGGCCTGGAGCGTCGCTTTGTCGAGGTGCTGGGCGCATTGCCCACGTACCGGACGGGCTCATCCTTCATCATCACGCCCGTGGTCGCCTTGGTGCAGCCCGACTGTGTGCTGCGGCCCAATCCGTATGAGGTGGCAGCGATTTTTGAGGTGCCCCTGGCCTTTTTGCTCGATCCAGCCCACCATCAGCGCCACGCGGTGGAATGGGAAGGCGTGCGCCGTGAATGGTTCTCCATGCCGTACCACGATGGCGTTCGCAGCCATTTCATCTGGGGCGCCACGGCGGGCATGCTGCGCAATTTCTACCGATTCATGCAGGCATGACAGGATTGCGGGATAGGTGGCTGCGGGCCTTATGCCGCGCTGGCCACCTTGGTCGGTATCATCCACGTCCATGAGTTTCTTTGCCATCCTGTTTGCGCTGCTGATCGAGCAAGCCCGGCCGTTAGCGCGTAGCAACCCGATCCATGCCGGGCTGCGCGCCTGGTCGCTCTCGGTCAGCCGCAATTTCGATGCGGGCAAGTCGCACCACGGCTGGGTGGCCTGGTCGCTGGCGGTGCTGGTGCCGCCCCTGTTTGTGCTGGCCGTGTATGAAGCTCTGTTCTGGTTCGTTGGCTGGCCGGTGGCGGTGCTCTGGAACGTGGCGGTGCTCTATGTCACCCTGGGCTTTCGGCAGTTCAGCCACCATTTCACCGGGATTCGCGATGCGCTGGAGGTGGGCGACGAAGACTCCGCCCGCGAACGGTTGGCCCACTGGCAGCAGGTGGATGTGGGCGACCTGCCGCGCAGCGAGGTGGTTCGCCACGTGATCGAATATTCGGTGCTGGCAGCACACCGCCATGTGTTTGGCGTGCTGGCCTGGTTTTCTGTGCTGGCCGCGTTGGGGCTGGGCCCCATGGGTGCGGTGCTGTACCGCATGGCCGAGTTTGTCTCCCGCTACTGGGCCGACCGGGGTAGCGATGCGGCGCAGCGGGCCAGCCCATCCCTGCGGCAGGCCACAGCCGACGCCTGGACCGCCATTGACTGGGTGCCTGCACGCCTGACGGCCCTGGTGTTTGCCGTGGTGGGCAGCTTTGAAGAAGCCATTGACGGCTGGCGTTTTCACGCCCAACGCTTTCCCAACGACAACGACGGTGTAATCCTGGCCGCGACCGCAGGGGCCATCAATGTGCGCCTGGGCGGCGAGGCGCTCAAGTCGCGCGCCGATGCGCAGACCACGCAGGATTTCGAGGTGGACGCTTCCATTGGTGAAAGCGACAGCACCCCGGGGCGCGAGCCCGAGGTGGGCCACCTGCGCAGCGTGGTGGGCTTGGTCTGGCGTTCGGTGGTGGTATGGCTGCTGCTGCTGGCTTTGTTGACCTTGGCGCGCTTGCTGGGTTGACTGGTTTTCAAAATGCATAGCTGCTAGCGCTTACCTATAAAGCGTTTGAGGCACTTTTTCCTTATATTTTTGGCGATCTGATGAACGAGACCACCGACACCCTTCCCCCCACACCCGAACAACTGGCCGAAGGCTCCCGTGCCTTTTGGCAGGCCATGCAGGCAGAGCAGGGCGCATTGCAGGCCTTGTCCGCCCACGACTTGGTCGAGCGCCTCAATGCCCTGCTGGAGCCGGTCGTGCCTGGCGTGGCGGCTGAAGTCGCGGGGGGCGCTGCCGAAGGACCGGTGGGCGATGCCGCGCAGTTGGTGTTTGCCTCGCATGGCAGTACTGCTCACTTCGCTGCAGTGCAGGCGGTGGTGGCCCAGGTGCCCCAGGGTTTGCCATGGGTGGTGGTGGCTTTTCGTCAGCGCACCGGACAGGGTTTTGGCATGCGCATGGACAAGTTCGAGCTGGCCAGCAGCGACCTTCTGGTGCGCGTGGGGCAGTTTGAAGGCCGGGTCGCCCTGGGCTTGTCCTTTGCCCGCGCGGTGCCCATGGACATGCAGGACCATGCGCGGCAGATGGCGTTCATCTTGCTTGACCACTTGCTGGGCGAGTTTGACCTGGCGGTGAAAGTGGGGCTGGTGGAGTTTGAAGACGATGGCCTGAGCGAAGGCACGGGTTTTGATGCTGCGCCGCCCGTACCGCTGGACCAGGCGGTGGCTGTGGTCGATGCGCTCTGGCGCGATACCTTGGGGCGCAATGGTCAGTTTCCGCAGGGCACGCACGACTGGGTCGTCATCAAGGGGCGCAGCGCCCAGGGTAGTGAAATACACGTCCAGGTCAACCGCAGCGCCAACACCCTGGTCGGCCGCGCTGACCTGGGCTGGCGCGTGGATGCCAGCCTGCCCGTGGACTCGGCCAGCGCGCTGGCGGCGGCACGGGCGTTCGAGAAGGCCTGGGTGGCGTCTCTGGCGGTGCACCAGCAGGGTATTTGCAGCCATGTGGTGCAGCGCGACGGCTGGCGCCATCTGTGCTGCTATGTGGCTGACAGCCCCACCGCCGTGCAGGCAGCGCTGACCGTGGCGCAGCGCTGTTTGGATGACGTGCAAACCCTGGAGCTGGCTGTGACGCACGAGCCGGGTTGGGACGACTACCTGGTCTGGTTGGGGCGCTGCTGAGCGCGCCCGCCCTCAGTACCGCGTCTGCCCTAGTTCGGCAAACAATTCGCTGTAGATCTTGTGGCGATGGGCGCTGAGCCCGTTGCTGGCTTCGCCCTGCCGCAGGGCCTCCAGCACGCCGCAGCCCGGTTCGTGGAGATGGGTGCAGTTGTAGAACTTGCAGTGGCTGGCATGTGCGGCAATGTCGGGCATGCAGGCGGCCAGTTGCATGGGGGCGATGTGCTGCAGGCCAAACTCCTGGAATCCCGGCGAGTCGATCAGCGCCGTGGTGCGCGCCTCGTCTACCCAGTACCAGGCGGTGCTGGTGGTGGTGTGCTTGCCCGAGTTCAGAGCCTGCGAGATTTCGCCGGTCAGTACCGTGGCTCCTGGCACCAGCAGGTTGATGAGGGTGCTCTTGCCCGACCCCGACGGGCCCAGTACAAGCGTGGTCTTGCCCTGGAGGTGGCGCAGCAGTTCGGCGCGGCTGGCCGCATCGGACTGCGCCAGGGACAGTGCCAGGACCTCATAGGAGCGGCCCTCTCCCATGTGGCGATAGGGGCGCAAGCGCTCCCAAGCCCGGGCGAAGGGTACGGTCAGATCGCTTTTGTTCAGAGCGATCAGCGGGGTGATGTGTTCGGCCTCGGCCGCAATGAGTGCGCGCGCCAGCTGGCTTTCAGAAAAGACCGGCTCGGCTGCGATCAGGATCAGTACCTGGTCGAGGTTGGCCGCAAACGACTTGGTGCGGACCTCATCTTGCCGGTAGAAAAGGTTGCGCCGCTCCTGCACTTTTTCAATCGTTCCCTCGCTGCCCTGTCCGGGTGGGGGGGCCTGCCACAGCACGCGGTCGCCCACCACGGCCTGGCTTTTCTTGCCGCGCGGGTGGCAGATGCGGCGCTCGCCGTCGGGTGACTCGACCATGCAGTGCCGCCCATGGCTGGCGACGATCAGGCCTTCATGGAGGGTGCTGCGCTCAGCCATGGCGATGCGGCATGGAGATCACGCCAGCAAGGCGTCAAAGCGCGCCGCGCATTCGAAGTCGCTGACCGACAAACCACCTACATCGTGCGTGTTCAGGCGCACTACGCAGCGGTCGTAGTGCACCGACAAGTCTGGGTGGTGCTCTTCGGCGTGGGCCACGAAGGCCAAGGCGTTCACGAAAGCGATGGTTTCGAAGTAGTTGGCGAAGCGAAAGGTCTTTTCGATGGCCACGTTGGCGCCGTCTCCGTGCAGGCTCCAGCCTTCGAGTTGGGCTAGTTTTGCTACTACTTCTGTAGCTGTCAGCGCTTTGCGGGTAAGCGTTGACCAGTCTTTTTTCTTTAAATCGGAAGTCATGTGGGTGCAGGGGAGGGCATGCGTGCCAGCCTTTCGACGGCCGGTGGGTGCGAGTAATGGAATTTCACGTAGAGCGGGTCCGGCGTGAGCGTAGAGGCATTGTCCTCGTAGAGCTTGAGCAGTGCCGATGCGAGGTCGGCGCCGCTGGCCTGGGCCATGGCATAAGCGTCGGCTTCGAATTCATGGCGGCGTGAGAGCTGGGCGAACAGGGGCGCCAGAAACACGGTAAATACCGGGATCACCAGCAAAAACAGGAGCAGCGCCAGGGCGTCATTGGGCGCTGCGGGCGTGTCCGACACCAGCAGCGCCAGGCTGGGCTGAACGCCCAGGCCCGTGTAGAACCAGGGTTGCACCGACAGCCATCCCAGGAGGGCAAAGCCTGCCAGGCTCATGGCAAACAGCCCCACCATGCGCTTGCGGATGTGGCGATGGTGGAAATGCCCCAGCTCATGCGCCAGCACGGCCTCCACCTCGCCGGGCGTGAGTTGCTTGAGCAAGGTGTCATAGAACACCACGCGCTTGGCTGCGCCAAAACCCGTGAAGTAGGCATTGGCATGTGCGCTGCGGCGACTACCGTCCATCACGAACAGTCCTTTGGCCGCGAAACCGCAGCGCTGCATGAGAGAGGTGACGCGCGTTTTGAGCGATTCGTCCTCCAGGGGCTGGAACTTATTGAACAGCGGGGCAATGAAGGTGGGGTACACCACCATGAGCAGCAGGTTCAGTCCCATCCACAGGCCCCAGGCCCACAACCACCAGAGTGTCCCAGCTGCACCCATGAGCCACAGGACGGCGGCCGCGATGGGGAGACCGATGACTGCGCCCAGCAGCGTGGACTTGAGTAGGTCGGCCAGCCAGAGCCGCAGCGTCATCTGGTTGAAGCCAAAGCGCTGCTCCAGCACAAAGTTTTGGTACAGGGTGGCGGGCAGATCGATCAGGCCGTTAACCAGTGCGAAAGCGACCAGTAGTGCAAGCTGCTGCACCATGCCGCCGCCCAGCCAGGACAGCAATGCCTGGTTCAGTGCATCCAGCCCGCCCATCAGCGTCCAGCCCATCAGAACTGCCGTGCCCAGGGCCATTTCCAGCAGGCCGAAGCGCGCCTTGGCGATGGTGTAATCGGCCGCCTTCTGGTGGGCCTGCAGCGGAATGTGCGCGGCGAACGTGGCCGGGACGCCCTGGCGGTGGCGTGCCACGTGGCGAATCTGCCGCGATGTCAACCAGGCCTTGAGCAGGAAACCGGCCACCAGGGCCAGGGCAAAAGCCAGTGTGAGGGCCAGCGAGGGCGAGAAGGAAGCAGGGGTGTCTACAGGCATGTCGCGCGAGTGTAGGGCATCAGCGACAATGCCGCCCATGTCTCAAACACCCATTGCACCAGCCCCCTTGCTGGCCAAATCCGACCAGAACCTGGTCTGGCTCGACTGTGAAATGACCGGGCTGGATCCCGAAGTGGAGCGCATCATAGAAATAGCGGTGGTCGTGACCGGCCCATCGCTGGAGCCCCGGATAGAAGGCCCGGTGCTGGTGATCCACCAGTCGGATGAACTGCTGGGGAAAATGGACGCCTGGAACAAGGGCACGCATGGCCGCAGTGGACTGATCGACAAGGTCAAGGCATCGGTGCTGACCGAAGAGCAGGCGCAGGAACAGATCATCGCGTTTTTGGCGCGCTATGTGCCCAAGGGCAAGGTGCCGCTGTGCGGCAACAGCATTGGCCAGGACCGGCGGTTTCTGGCCCGCTACATGCCCCGCCTGGAAGCGTTCTTCCACTACCGCAACGTGGATGTGAGCACTCTCAAGGAATTGGCCAAGCGCTGGAAGCCCGAGGCCTATAGCAGCTTCAAAAAAGCCCAGAAGCATACGGCGCTGGCCGATGTGCATGAGTCCATCGAAGAACTGGCGCATTACCGGACAAACTTCCTGTCTTTGTAGGGTACTTGCGGGAAAACCCGAAGTCGTGCGATAATCGCAGGCTTGCAATGCACATGCACTGCAATATTTGTGCATCTCCCTTCACACACTGGGTCCGCAAATCCTGGAACAGGCCAAGGCCTTCCATGTTGCGATGAATACCCACCCGCACCAGCGCGACGCTGGCGCAGGTCTCGTTTGATGGTTGATGTTTTTTGACCATTGACGAACCCACCACAAGCTGCGCTTGTGGGTGTTTTCGTGTGAGAAAAATATGACTGACACTTTCCAAGTGCAGGGCGACTTCGCGCCTGCTGAATCCTCCTTTGTCGCCGAAATTTCCGTGCAGGATGCCCCTGAGCATCTGGCCGCCGACGTGACTGCTGAGCCCAATGGCTTTATCGAATTGGGCCTGGCGCCCGAACTGGTACAGGCCGTTGCCGACCTGGGCTATACCCAGCCCACCAGCGTCCAGCTCAAGGCCATTCCCCTGGCCATGGGTTCGGGCTCCGAAGGCGGTCGTTTCATCGATCTGATGGTCTCCAGCCAGACGGGTAGCGGCAAGACCGCCGCGTTCCTGCTGCCCGTGCTGCACACGCTGATCCGCCAGCAGGCAGAGGCCGAAGCTGCTGCCCGTGCAGAGTTCGAGAAGTCTGTAGCCGAAGCCGCAGCGCGCGGCGAGGCCGCCCCGAAGCGTGCCAAGCGCAAGGACCCGACCAATACGCGCAACTTCAAACCAGCCATTCCAGGTGCCCTGATCGTGTGCCCTACGCGCGAACTGGCACAACAGGTGGCCCACGATGCCATCGACCTGGTCAAGCATGTGCGCGGCCTGCGCGTGGCCAATGTGGTGGGCGGCATGCCGTACCAGCTGCAGATCGCCAAGTTGCAAAACGCCGACCTGGTCGTTGCGACGCCTGGCCGTCTGCTGGACCTGCAGCGTTCCATGCAGATCAAGCTCGACAAGGTGCAGTTCCTGGTCGTCGACGAGGCCGACCGCATGCTTGACCTGGGCTTCTCTGATGATCTGGCCGAGATCAACCAGCTGACGAGCCAGCGCCAGCAGACCATGATGTTCAGCGCCACGTTTGCGCCCCGCATCCAGCAGCTTGCCATGCGCGTGATGCACGACGGCGGTTCTT
>Ga0073900_10001405_pt1 | contig 13395 bp, 11 predicted proteins | sample KloWWTmetKNB5Kit_FD_66666 | JGI IMG/M metagenome (GOLD analysis project Ga0073900, IMG submission 66666) | Active sludge microbial communities from Klosterneuburg, Austria, studying microevolution and ecology of nitrifiers - Klosterneuburg... | ecosystem: Engineered > WWTP > Aerobic digester >...
TTATTACAAGGGGAGCATCAAAAAACTGGTTGGCTCCTCCGAATCCTAATCCTTCCAGTTTGGTCGCAGATGATTTTAAGTATATTTCCTGTCCGTCAGAAAGTAACATCATGGTGGCTTCGGGAAATGACGACGCATCTTTACCTACTGCCGGATTCAGATATATTTCCTGTTGTTTTATTCCTTCATCCACATTCAGGATATTAAAATCCCATGTTTTTGGACCACCTGTACTACCCATGGTCAAGTTGCCGGCAAAATCAAATACAACAGCGGTCTTTAGCGTATCTCCCACCTTTGGGAATGTTGCATTTGTAATAGTAATCTGTGCATTAATATTAAAAATGTACAATGAAATCAAGACATGAAAAATTATGTTTTTCATCAGTTTTTAAAATTTATTATTAATCAATATATTCTACTTTTCTAAGAAATTTTACCCCAATTTTCAACTCTATAGCAAGGTTTCTGACTTGTCTCAGTCCAAGATTAACAGGTTGGGAAGTCCAGGGATCTATGACATTAAATAATGGTTGTTGTTCATATTGAAAAGACAAATCCGGCTGTAACGAAAACTCAACAAACACATTACTGAGCTCGGACATTTTCATTTCAAATCCTCCGCCAGCTGTGACTCCGTAATTAAATTTACGAACAAATTCACTTACCGGATAATACAAACTGCCAAAATTGATATAATCATCCAAATTAGTTCCTATCGTATATTCTCCACGAATACCAAGGATAAAATAAGGTTCAAGCTCTTTACCCAAATTCAGTGTTTTTTTTGCTCCTACTTCAGCTACAATATTTCTGAATTTAAATCCCTGCTGCTCTGTGAAAGTATTATTAAAACTAAAGAATCTAAACGAACTTCCTCTGGTATGATAGCCAACCTGTGCATACAAGGTCCCTTTTTTATATTCATCATAAGACTCTATAAAGATGTCACCATTTAATGAAAAGAGTGGGTCTCTGTTTACACTTCCCGAAAAACTTCCATCACCCCAACTTTGAAAATTCATGGCAGCACCCCCTTTTGCACCAAACCAAAAACTTTGGGAAAAGCCATGATGGACAAAAAATAGAGAAGACACCAAAAGAACAAATAAAAAACTAATCTTCTTTTTTAACATACATCAAAAATTAATTGGTCAAAAATACGACAAAATATCAATGTTTGGTAAATTTGTGTGATAAAGGAATTTAAACCTTTTTATGAGAAAGTTGTTTGAACCACACTAAGTATTATTCCTAAAATTTTGATCATTATTCATGGTTGCTTATTCTATTAAAGATCTGGAAAGTTTGTCTGGCGTAAAAGCTCATACACTCAGGATTTGGGAAAAGCGATATGGTATAATAAAACCCAGCCGAACAGATACTAATATCAGATATTACATGGACTGTGATCTTCAGAAAATCCTGAATATCACACTGTTAAATAGGAAAGGGTATAAAATTTCTAAGATTGCTGGCATGCCGAATGACGAAATCAGGCAAAAAGTAGCGGAGTTAACAGAAGTAGGGGCAGTTTTTGAAGATCAGTTGGATGCAATGATGTTGTCGATGTTTGAACTCGACGAGACAAAGTTTAACATCATGCTGGACCATCATATTTCTTCCAAAGGATTTGAAGAGACCATGAACGACGTAGTATATCCGCTTTTGGATAAGCTAAGTGTCATGTGGATAGCAGGATCTGTTAAGGGAGTGCATGAAAATTTTGTCAGCAACATAATAAGACGCAAAACTATAGTTGAGATAGACAAATTGAATAAAAACGAATCTATTCCTGGTTTCAAATGCTTAATTTTTCTTCCCGAAAACGAATCTCATGAACTTAGTTTGCTGTTTTTGCAATATATTTTAGTGAAAAATAGGACTAAAGTTATTAATCTTGGTACAGGAGTTCCGTTGATTGATGTTCTGGAAGGAAAAAATATATTTAATGCAAAGTATATTTTTACTATTTTTAATGATAGCTTTTCAGAAGCCCCACTGCAACCATATATCAACGAATTATCAAAAAATGCCCAGGAGACTACCATTTTAATTTCTGGATTCCAAACAGCAAGCCAGCAATTGAATCTCCCATCCAATGTTCAGATATTAAACAGTATCGACCAAATAAAATCTTTCATAAGAAAAGAAACAACTTCAATTAACTAATTATTGTGAATTATTAATGTTTATTGGGAAACATAATATGTTTATCTCTCGTTAATTGTTTAGAATATTTTGTATATTCATTTGTTGAAACAAATTTGTTAATTGATTAAATTTAAAAAATGAAAGGTTTATTTAATGTTGCCGTCATGGTATTTATGGTTGTTTTTGTATTTTCATGTAAAGAAAAAACTGTTGATACAGCAGGGGAAGTAGCCGCGACAGAAGGTCAAAAGTATGAAGTAGGTCCAGGTATGGCAAGAATAGTGTGGGAAGCTGCAAAGCCAACAGGAAATCATAATGGTACCATCAATACTTCCGGAGGGCAGATTTTTATTAAGGATGGAAAAATTAGCGGAGGAAATTTTACTATTGACATGACTTCAATTACTGTTTTGGATTTGGAAGGAGATGACAAGGCAAGTCTTGAAGCACACTTAAAAGGATTGGAAACAGAAAGTGCTACGGACTTTTTTAATACGACCAAATATCCTACAGGAAAATTTGAAATCACATCTGCAATTGATTCTACGTTCGAAGATGGTTCCAATACTTTAGTAAAAGGAAATCTAACTCTTCTTGACGTAACAAAAGAAATTGCTATTCCTGTGAATTTAACTGTACTTGATTCAACTATAGCTGTTATAAGTAAAGGATTTAGTATAAACAGAACTGAATGGGGCATCGTTTACAAATCAAAAAATGTTTTCAAAGAAATTGGAGATAAATTCATCAATGACGAGATCGTATTAAAATTAAAACTCGAAGCTAAAGCAGTTCCTGCAGAAGAGAAAAAATAATTTAAAATTTTAGGATTGATCTTCCGAAGATAAAATTCTATAAAATATCATATCATTAAGCCCTTGTACAGTCAAATTGCAAGGGCTTTTTTATCTTTATGCAAAATTAAAAATATGGCACTTACAGAATCTAATATGCCGGGCTTAGGAATGAAGGCACCCGATTTTACATTGCCTGATACAGTTTCAGGTGAGATGATGACATTTAATGATATTAAGGGAATGAAAGGGACAGTCATTTTGTTCATATGCAATCACTGCCCATATGTCATTCATGTCAATGCAGAGCTGGTTCGAATAGCCAATGAATACAAGTTGGCAGGTATAGGATTTGTCGCCATCAGCAGCAACGATGCAGCCAATTATCCTGATGACGCACCGGAAAAAATGAGATTGGTGGCAAAGGTATTGCAATATCCTTATGCTTATTTATATGATGAAGATCAGAATACTGCAAAAGCATATGAAGCTGCATGTACACCTGATATTTATGTCTTTGACTCGGATGACAGACTATTTTACAGAGGAAGACTGGATGAATCAAGACCAGGTAATGATAAACCAGTAACGGGTAAGGATCTCAGGCTTGCTCTTGATCTGATGATATTGGGTGAGTCTCCACTCAAAAAACAATACCCCGGCGCAGGTTGTAATATAAAATGGAAAAAGTAAAAAGAATGTAAGGTTAGCAAACATTTGTTTTAACTTTTCTATTTCCAATTATTTACTTAAGTAGTTCGGCAGTCATCTTTTTAATTCGTGCTTCCAGTTTTTCAGAAGTAAGTTTTTCGCGAAGACGGTCCACGATAATCGGAAACGAAAATGGAGTAGCTTTCGTCGGACGACTGATCAGAATGTGGCTATCAGTTATTTTATTTAGTGACTTGCGCATTCTTGATTCTTCAAGCTGAAAAGTCATGACTTCATCGTATGTCTGCAAGTAAAGTAGATTGTCCGGCTCATATTCTCTGAAAACTTCAAATATTAACTGACTGGAGGCCTGAAGATGTCTTTCTTTTTTTTGTTTTCCCGGGAAGCCTGTAAAAATCAATCCTGAAATTCTCGCAATGTCTCTGAATTTCCTTTTTGCCATCTCCACATTATTTATACTTGAAAGTATGTCTGATGCCAGATTTTTGGTAGTAAAAAGATCTCTGTTGATTAACATCTCGACATCCAATGGCTGGTCTGAAAGCAATTCAAAACCAAGATCATTCATGGCTATTGAAAAACTGATGGGTTGTATCATAGAAAGTCTTTTTGCAATCAATGCTGCCATTCCTTCATGAACGTTGCGGCCTTCAAAAGGATACATCAGGAGGTGAAAACCATCTTTACTTTCAAAATATTCAACCAAAAATTCATCTCTTTTTGGAATGGTAGATCGCAACATCTGCATTTCAAAAAGGGGTATCAGTACTTCTATTTCTTTGTCTGTAATTTTTTGCTCTACAAATGAATATATTTTTTCTTTTAATACTTCAGACATTTGAGAACTTAATGGCATCCTTCCTCCCATATAAGAAGGTATTTTACCGGTTTTTGACTGACTGGGCCTGACTTGAGCAGTCATATCTTTAATTCTTACCAGTTCAAGTGCCCTGCCCGCAAACCAGAATACATCCCCCGCACTAAGTTGCGAAACAAACCATTCTTCTATTACTCCCAGTCGCGAACCTTTCAAAAGCTTAATGTTGATCATGGCATCAGAAACTATGGTTCCTATAGAGAGTTTGTGTTTAAGCGCTTTTCTTTTATCCTGTACAATATATTTACCATCACCAGTGATTTCCACTTTTTTATATTCATCATAAGCCTTTAAGGAATCGCCGCCCATCAACAAATAATTCAGTATCTGTCTCCATTCTTCATGAGTCGTCGATGCAAAGCAAAACGTTTTTTTTATTTCGTGAAACACCTGATCCGGATAAAATCCTTCTGACACGGCAAGTGTCATTAAATATTGGATCAATACATCAAAGCTGCGTATATATGGTACCCGGTCTTCTATCTTATTTTGGGCCATGGCCAACCGTAATCCAGCCGCTTCTACCAGTTCAAGCGCATGCGTAGGTACAAACCAAATGTGACTCGACGCTCCGGGCTGATGACCGCTTCTGCCTGCCCTCTGAATAAATCGGGATACCCCTTTTGGACTACCTATCTGAATGATGGTCTCAACAGGTCTGAAATCTACACCAAGATCAAGGCTCGAAGTACAAACTACCGCTTTTATTTTTCCTTCATATAGTGCTTCTTCTACCCATTCTCTTATTTCTTTGCTGATCGATCCATGATGCATCGCTATTTGACCAGCCAGATCCGGATCCATTTCAAGCAGTTTTTGGTACCATATTTCACACTGCGCTCTCGTATTTGTAAATATCAGACTTGTTTTGCTGCCGTTCAGAATGTGTAATACTTTGTCTGCTAATTTTAATCCAAGATGACCAGCCCAAGGGTATCGCTCTATTTCATCAGGAATGACTGAATGTAATGCTATCGTTTTTGTCATATCTGCAATAATCAGGGCTCTGTTTTCCGTAGGTACCACACTCAACAAAACATCAATGGCTTCAGGCATATTGCCAATGGTGGCGGATATACCCCAAATTTTTATTTTCGGATTCAGACTGAAAAATTTTGAAACGACCAACTCTGTCTGAACTCCTCTTTTTGAGCCAATGAGTTCATGCCACTCGTCGACTACAATTGTTTTTACTGTGTTTAAAATTTTTGAATATCCATCCGTTGCGAGAATCACATGCAGGCTTTCCGGTGTTGTGATTAGTATCTGAGGTGGATTTTTAGTTTGGGATTTCCTATCTTTTATAGTAGTGTCACCTGTCCGTATTTCTGCTTTCCAAGGCAAATTCATGCCAAGTATAGCTTTGTCACAAGACAAAAGAATTTCTTTGGCCAGAGCTTTTATGGGTGTTACCCAGATTAGTTGCAATCCTTCTTTGCCGGATGTTTTGTTGTTATCCGGATGGGAATTGATATATTCGATAAAAGCTGCTACAAGTATTGAATAGGTCTTTCCACTACCCGTAGGTGCATTAACCATGCCTGATTTTCCATGGTTAAAAGCTTCCCATGTTTCATACTGAAAGGGGAGAGGAACCCATGCCATTGACTTAAACCATTGATCTGCTTTTCTGAAACCCTTATTATTCATGAATACAAAAGTAAAAACCGGTTGTCAAATCAAAAAAGGCTTTCGAACTGAACCGAAAGCCTTTTTAATTCACTTTAAAATAATTATCATTAAAAACACGATTGAATTGACAAGCGGATAAATGTGCCTATTTTTTTTATTGAAAGTAAGTCCTGTTTATGTTAATGTCTGAATGCCATATTCGAAATTCGTTGCCTGTAATTATATTTTTTAACTTCTGAAAGGGTTGCTCCACTTAGGATCTTTAGTCATTTCCTGATCTGTAAGAGTTTTTAGAAAAGCTATGATGGCTTTTTTCTCTATTGAATTTAAATTCAAAGGTTTTACATTTCCTTTTCCATCAGTAAATTTAACATCAAGATGCTGGTGAGGTTTTATACCATTGGTGTAATGATTTACCACTTCTTCCAGTGTTTTAAATCTGCCATCATGCATATATGGGCCAGTCAGTTCAATATTTCTTAGACTTGGTATTTTGAACTTACCGTTTCCAAGGCCATTGTCTTTATAAACTATATCTAATCCAATGTTTGTTGCTCCTCTCAGATCTTGTACTGCTGAAAAGGAACCACCACCTCCATAAGGATCATTCGGACCATCCAGAGCACTCATATTTCCGCCACCATGACAAGATGAACATTTTGCTTTATCACTATTGAATAGTTCCATACCCATTTTTTCCAGCTCAGAAAAATTATTGAAGTTGTTTATTGATCCTGCATCAAATCTTGACCTGCTGGTAGTAATTGAAGCTACAAACTGTGACAACGCTTTTGAAATATTCGTTGGATTAATCTCATTTGTACCAAAGGCTTTTTTAAATAATGGTTTATAATATTCTGTATTTTCCAACTTACTTACTAGTCTATTCAGATCTTCCATTCCCATTTCGATGTGGTTTTGGACAGGTTGTAAAGATAAGTCATGTATAGTCTTTGATCTTGAATCCCAAAACAGATTATTTTGGAGAATTGGGTTTACAATAGCCATACTGTTTCTAGTCGTAACTCTGCCTTCAAAACCGGTGCTGAACTGAAGTCCATCAGCAAAGGCTTTTTCCTGATGATGGCATGAAGCACAGGAAACTGTATTATTTAAGGACAATTTTTTATCGTAAAAAAGCACTCTGCCTAAAGTGGCACCCCAAGGAGTAATTTCTGTTTTGTTGTTTGAAAATGTAACCACATTATTATCAATGGTAAAATCATCAAACGATCCGGCAATACTGGAACCTACCGGCAGACTCAATTTATCATATGCATACGGCTCATTTGGTAAAGAAAGATTTTCTTCGGCAGAAGTAACCAAAGATTTGTCACTGCACGCCAATATGACCAAAAGGAAAAATGTAAAAACAAAAGAAATTCTCTTCATGATAAATTATTTTTAAAAATTTTAATCAAAAATATACCTAAATTTTTAGAATGTCAAGATTTTGTAAAATTTTAACACTAATATAGTCTGACATTAACAAAAATAGCTAAAGGAAGCTGGAATTTTATGATTGGTCCACCAAATTCACCACCTAAACCCAATTTAAATTGCCCTTCAGTAGAAATAAAAATTCTTTTGGTAAAATGGTACTCAAATCCATATCCTTTTGCTATACCCAGACCTGGTCCATCATCAAATTCATCTCCTTCAAAAAAAATATCCCATGAACTGGTATAAGCTATCTTTTTATCTTTTGTGATCGGATGCCTCCTTTCCAGACCAATCGCCAGATAAAAAAAATCAGTATCTATATCGTCAAAACTTTCTGTAATATTTGCACCAAAGCTTACCCTGAAGGCACGTTTTGAGTAGTATTTTTTCCAGATCAGCCCTATTCTTCCAGCCTCATTCTGTCCCAGGTTAAAGGGTACCAGTTTTGATATCAAAGGCGTAAAATTGATCCCTATCTCTTTTGAGTATGACCAATAGTAGGGATCATCTTCATACTGATCTTCTTCGGCATATACATTTTCTTTCGGATCAGATTGCCCTGATGCAAAGCCATGATGAAAGATGAAAAGTACTATGAATAGGTAGATTTTATTCATGGCATTAAAAAGAAATATTAAAAAATAGCGATTGAGGCAGTACCAGTATCAATGATGAGTTTGATGATTTGGTATCTTCATCTTTTACCCCATTTATCGTCAGAGAAGATTTGGTTTGGCTTAAAAATCCATACATTGAACTCTCGCTGCTTAAATAAATACGATCTGATATCTTATATTCCAATCTTAACACAGGTCCTAATCCACCGCCAAAAGTTTTATCATCGCTTGTAAATGTTCTGCCGCCTGAATTAAAATCCTGTATTTCTGACTTTTCATTTCCAATCGCCCCCAGCAAATCAATCCCATAAGAAAAAAGGAATCTTTTATTCAGTACGAGGTGTTTTTCAAGACCAATCCTGAAGTCAGATTTTAATACGTTTAATGACCTTCTGATAAATAGTCCATTGCTGAAATCATCTTCGTTGGAGTCGGTAAAATTTACATTAATGGCTGATCTGAAAGAGATTTTTCCCATGTGCCTTCTGTAAGTCAGCCCATAAGGTGAGCTGGCATTGTCAGGATTGAGACTCAGTACATTGCCCAGGACATTGGTGAAATTGATACCAATTTCGTTTTTGTATGGGTAGAATTCATTAATAGAAAAATTTGATTTTTGGCTCTGTGCCATGCAGGTCACACATGATAAAAATAACGTGTAAAAAATTTTCATAGTGAAAATATTTCTTTGATAATCCAAACGACAAGTTTTAGCAAAATGTTGCTTGTAAATATTAGGAATTCTATCTAATGGATGATAAAAAATCCCGTACGCCAGAGAAAGATACCGTTTTGTCCTCAAAAAAGACCACCGCATCTGAGCATTCTGATTCCGATGCGCCCAAATGATTCAGTATGTTCATGAGATGCATTTTCATATGGCCCTGTTGGATACCTGTCGTGACCAATGATCTTATAGCAGCAAAATTTTGTGCCAATCCTACGGATGCAATGATGCGCATTAGTTGCTCAGCAGACGGATTACCCAGGACATCGAGTGATTTTTTGGCCAATGGATGTAAAGAAGTGAGTCCGCCTACTGTTCCTATTGCCAGAGGCACATCCAACCAGAATCTGAATATTCCGTCCTTAATTTCACAATAGCTCAGACTCCGGTATTGCCCGTCGCGGGCAGCGTATGCATGACCAGCAGCTTCTGTTGCCCGGAAATCATTGCCCGTAGCAAGAATGACCGAATCTATGCCATTAAAAATACCTTTATTATGTGTGGTGGCTCTGTATGGATCGATGTGTGCAATTTTGACAGCTGTTCTGAATTTTTCAGCCAGTTGTTCTGCCATCATGCCATTGGCAAAAGTACCTAAGTCTTCGATCTTACAAGACACTTCAGAGCGCACCAGGCAATCCGGGGTATAGTTGGACAAAATGGACATAATGATATCTACATCCCTCAATTCATCTGGAATCAGCCCACTATCTACAAAATATTCTTCCAAGCCTGATGCAAAATTTTCTAATACGGAGTTGATAAAATTTGCTCCCATGGAGTCACAAGTCTCAAAATTAACCCTGATTTGGTAAAGACCGGGTTCATCATCGGTAAAATTGATGAGTTCAATTTTAGTAATACCACCTCCTCTTTTTGACATGTTTTCTATCAGTGGACCCACATTCTGAAGCAAATAGGCCTGAATGTCTGGAAATATAGATTCTATCAACGAATGTTTTCCAAACCATTTGAAATGCACCTGCCCCACTTTGGTTGTACCCAGGATAGTGGTTTTGAATCCGCCCCGGTCCAGCCAGTACTTCGCAGCAGACGATGCGGCAGCTACGACTGAACTTTCTTCTATCACCATAGGTACGCAGAAAATTTTGCCATCTATCATAAAATTTGGGGCTAACCCATAAGGCATGATAAAATTGGATATAGTATTTTCGCTAAAGCCATCGATAACTTTCTGTACATTCTGGTCAGGCAACCAATAGGTTTCAAAAGCCGATTGTTCATCATCACTTTCTACTAAATAATTTTGAGAAAGCCACTCGATTTTTTGACTTTTATTTAGCTTTGAAAAACCCGAAACAGATTTTGAATTCATAGATGATAGATTATTTTACTCGTAGAAATGCTTTTGCCAATGAAAGTCCTTTTATTTGTAAATCCAGACATTTTTGCAATTCTTCATAAGAAGTTTGTGCATATTTAAGTAAACCCGAAGCTTGCCCGTAAACAGCAGGAAGCCTGAGTTTTTGAGTCAGATAATATCCGTCCAGAAAATCAGATATTCCTCCTGAAACAATAATTTGTTTGCAAAGAATATCCTGATCGTGTTTAATACACAAAGCATTTACAAACTCTACCATGTCTGCTGCACTATGTCCGATAAGCGCCAGATTACCATAATTTTCTGATATTTCAGGCGAAGATCTTAAGATTTCCAGCAATGCAAAATTAGTTCCGCCACTTGCCCCAAAATCTATGGCTTCTATTGGCAATTTTAGTAGTGCTTCCAGACTTTCCGGTCCCATACCTTGCCCTACTTCTTTGACGATAATTTTATATGATGACTTTTCGATCACCTTTTTTATGGTCATCAATGGTTCTGATTTGAATCTGTCTCCTTCAGGTTGTAACCACTCCTGCATTGGGTTGACATGGATGATTAATCCGTCAGCATCTAATTTATCAAGTAATATATTAACTTTATCCAGTTGGTTATTTTGAATAAGAATTTCCAACTGTGCAATGCCCAGATTGGCGTACAATGGTTGATCGGACATGTATTTTCTGATCTGAAAGTCATCCAGATATTCGTCACTATACAATAATTGCCGGCAAGAACCAAGTCCCATACCCAAGCCATATTCTCCACAGGCTTTTGCCAGATTTTTATTAATGGTACCTGCCAGAGTTGTACCACCTGTCATACTTGACACCCAGATGGGAGCTTTAAATTCTTTACCTAAAAATTGTAATTTTATATTTTCTTCATCTTCCGGGTGAGATGAAAGTAGGGGTTCGTAATTAAATCTGGTGTCTATCTGTTGATGTAAAACCCGTGATTTGAATGCCATTTCAATGTGATCCTTTTTGCGATCTGAGGCATTGATGTCAGTGTTATCTAAGGGAATTTGTATGGGGTTTGCCATGAATTTATTTTAATATGCTAAAATAAGTGATCAAAAGTAATCAAAATGCAGATTTAATTTATCAATTTTGCCTAACAATACAATTATACAATAGTTCAGTATAATTCCCCCACCGTGCTGAACTACTTAAAATTGCTTTTTTTATCCACCAAAAAACCAAAAATACCACAATGCAATTAAGGTATTACATGTCTATATTACTTTTGATGCTGGCGGGCATTATTTTTGCGCAAGCTGACAAAACTGCCATAGACTTTTATAACAAAGGGGTAGAATATTATAATTCGAAAAATTACGAATTAGCTATTGCTTCTTATACAGCCTGTTTGGAAAAGGATCCAACTTATGTCAAAGCATGGTACAACCGAGGCAATTGTGCCATGAATTTGCAGCAATATGACAAGGCTCTGAATGATTTTGACAAAACCATTCATTTGGATCCGGAATTTGTCAAAGCTTTCCTGTTCAAGGGATACACAGAGTTGTTGAAAGGTGACTATGCCGCCAGTATTTCTACTTTGACTTCAGCAATCACAAAAGATCCGTCTTTATCCAAAGCATATGTCAATCGAGGTACGGCTTATATGAAGACAGGTACTTATGACCTAGCCATTCATGATTTTACATCTGCCATCACAAAGGGTGAGCATAGCTACGCTACTTTTTTAAACAGAGCCATTTGTAAAAGCAAAACCAATGATTTGGCAGGGGCTTTGGCAGATTTTAATGCTGCGGCAGACGTTAAGCCGGACCAGAGTGTTACTTCTGCAGAAAAAGCAAAAATATATCTTAAACTACATAAATGGAATGAAGCTATAGCTGAAATCACAAATGCAGTTCGTAAAAACCCTTCAGATGCAGACCTCTATCAAAACAGAGGTTATGCTAAACTTATGTTGGAAGATGTTTCCGGAGCTTTGACTGATTTTAGCATATGTTTGCAAATAGACCCCAATCATTCGTCTGCGTTAAAAAATAAGGCATTTGCATCATACAAGATGGGGAAATATGAAGAAGCTGCATCGGATTATACCAATTTGCTTAAAGCTGACGGAAAAAATGCTGAGTTATACGTACATCGAGGGACTTGCTATCTCGAGATAAAAAGTTACGAGAAAGCATTGACTGATTTTACCGAAGCCATTACCTGCAAAAAGGATTTTGCTGAAGCATATTTCAACAGGGCCAATACCTATACTAAACTGTTGGATCCCAAAAAAGCCTGTCAGGATATTAAGGAATGTATCAAATTAGGGTATGATCCTGCCCGTGCTCATGTAAATAACCTTTGTAACTGAGAAAAACGATTTTTATCAGTAATCCACCACACTGCAATTTCCTATTAATAAAGTGTTTGCGCCACTTGTATTCATTATAGTAGCTGTAGCGGACCCCGGCCATTTGTGCATGATGACATCATCCAAAATTAGTTTACCTGTATTTTGTATGGCACCAATTCCCTGATTGGACGAGTGAATGTGTACTCCTTTGATTTTTAACCCATTTCCGGATGTTGATGTTGTACAGACCAATGTGGCAGATGCTGCGCTACTCATTATATGAATGTTTCTGTTGATATCACATTCTATAAAAATGCTTTTATTTATGACAAGATTTTGGATGCCAAGGAAAAAAGTATCGTTCTGAATATTGGAAGCAAATCTTATCGTATCTCCTGGCAAAGCACAATTGATGGCTTCCACAAGGCTTCCTGCACCTGATGCCCGTGTATGATCGACGGTGAGTCTGCAAAAATTATTTACGCAGTTTTTTATTTCCCATGCTACAAGTACACCATCGGATGATCCACCTTGATTTTGAATGCCTAATTTCCAGCTTCCTTTCATCTGATAGCCATCCAGTGTGGAAAGCGGAGATGACGGTATATATGTGAGCCCATTTGTAGGCGGACACGGCCAGGAACTGTTGGCTGCTTCATCATCAAATTTTATGTCAAAATCCGGAAAAATGTCTCTACCATCACAAGGCATATTCCAGAATAAATCTGAAATATTGGACGGATTAAACAAAGAAAATTTAAGGTCTGAAACATCCAATATAGTACCTCTTAGATCTGTAATATTAAGATCTG
>Ga0073900_10001407_pt1 | contig 13384 bp, 14 predicted proteins | sample KloWWTmetKNB5Kit_FD_66666 | JGI IMG/M metagenome (GOLD analysis project Ga0073900, IMG submission 66666) | Active sludge microbial communities from Klosterneuburg, Austria, studying microevolution and ecology of nitrifiers - Klosterneuburg... | ecosystem: Engineered > WWTP > Aerobic digester >...
CCTTCCGGAAGGTCAAAACCTTCATGAACATGTCTCTCACCACGGTCATTTGCCGCATCCAGATTTTTAACATCCGTCATCAATCTGGTCAATCTTGACGTCACCCGATTGTCACTGGCCGTCATCATCAGATTTCTCAATGCTGTTCTTAACAACTTACCGGCTGCCGCCGACATCCCAAACTCTGCATTGTTCTCCCTTGTCCGCTGAAACGTTGGATCACTATTGATCCTGTCAGCAGACACCCCACCTTTGCTCCTCACAAGGTATCCGTCAGCACTTTTGTAAAACGAAAGGTCGTCAAGCTTCCCCACAACCTTAAGCAATCCTCCCTGTCTTGCCATAACTTCTCTATTTTTTAAAAGGTTAAATAATAACCCAAAAATAGTGGATACCTTAATTCATGACAATACTTCGCTATTTCGCCGAATCATTATTGGTAATGAATGACATATAGTTTCCGATTTTTTCATATACCTTTGTTGCAGGATTTTACCTTTTATGACTTTACGACAGAGTTTTTGACCCAAAACTCCGTTTTTTTTTCACCCACTCAATGTGACAAAACCATGATAGGATACTCTATAGCATCCCTATAGATAAGCCATAGATACCTTATGACAGGCATATCAAATGGTATGTCCATTTTTAAAGTAAAATTGAGTGTAAAATGAGCAGTTTTTCAAAAGTCATCATCTATCCAAAAGATATCGCCCTCATTACAGGTAAGAGCTACCGATCATCATGGCATTTGCTCAAAAGAATCAGGATTCATTTGGGTAAAGAACCACATCAAGTGGTCACTGTCTCTGAGTTTTGTGAGTATATGGGGATCAAAGAAGAAACGGTCATTAATATTTTATAGAAATCTATTTGCCTTTACCAAATTGTTTCTCGATCAGCATCTTTTTCTTTTCATTTAGACTTTTGTGACATTCTAAAGAAAACTTACCGGGATCCTTCCTTCTATACAATTCATATGTATATCTATGAATGTCATCTATTGCTACATTCCATTCCTTACTCATCTTATCATGTATATCTTGCAAACTGGCTTTTCCGTTATTAAAGCAACCTTTGATGTGACATGAATTAATAAATTCAGCATAATCAATTTTAGATTCTGTCCATTCCAATGTCTGTCCTTCAGACGCAACTCTGCCTTTCAGATGATCTTCATTAACTTGTAAATATCTCTCCAGCATTTCATAAGATTTTATTATGGCATTTATTTCTCTTTTTTTAGAATTCCTTACAAACCATGCCAAATCATTGCTGGTTTCATCTACCCGATAATATTCTATATCATCAATAATGTGTAGGGAATCGTTTTTTAATCCATCAAATGCATTTTTATAATATTCCTTATCTCCATATGGCTTCCTGGCTTCAATTTGTAATAACTTTGAATAGTAGTATACATAAAGCATCAACTTTGGCTGTTCTGTTTTGAAGTATTGAATTTCTTCATTTGTATCCTTGAATGTATATGCAGCTTCAGTTTCTTCTAATTGAAAGATGCATGCTTTAACGAATGTCAACCGTGCTTTGATAATTTCTATTGGCAATTTGCCGACATGGAGGTACCCTTGACAAAAATTGTCAAATTCTTGTACATACCCTTGTAGCTTTTGCAATAGCATACTATCACATTTTGGTTAAAAACTTTCATTTTTTGGCTTTACTCTTCGTTTTTCTTAAAACGTAGAACGGTGCTATAAGGTGTCTTAGTATTTTAGTTAAAAACATTAACAGTCGCCTTCGTTACACAAAATAAAAAAGGCAGTCTGATTTCAGAACTGCCTTTTTTATTATGACTAATGAAATGATTTCTTTGCTTTTCTATTGTCATTTTTCTTTGAAGCAAAAAGCTTTTCGCTAAGCCGGTCCATCTCAGCTCCTACTCTGCTCTCCACAATCTTGCCATATATTTGAGTAGTTTTGATACTGCTATGTCCAAGCATTTTGCTGGTAGCTTCCATGCTCACGCCATTGGCCAATAAAACGGTAGTTGCAAACGTGTGTCTGGCAATGTGTGTAGTTAGTGGTTTTTTAATTTCACAAATATCAGCAATTTCCTTCAAGTATGCGTTAAGCTTCTGATTGCTCTTCATAGGTAACAATCTGTTTTTACTGAGGCAGACAGGATGTTCTTTATATTTAGCTATGATCTCCAGTGCAGGCTCTAAAAGTGGCACATTACTAACGTTGTCAGTTTTTTGCCTTGAAGTGTATATCCAATTTTTACCATTGATGCCGGTACCTATATGTTCAGGGGTCAGTTGAGCAGCATCTTTGTATGCATATCCGGTATAGCAGCAAAATACAAAGCAATCTCTTACTTCACTTAGTCTTGGCAATGTGATCTCTTTATCAATGAGCTTTTGCAACTCTGCCCCGGTCAAATATTCTCTCTTAGTTTCTTTTACTGAACATTTATGCCCCGCCAAAATATTTTTTTCAACCCATTCATACTTTACAGCAAAGTCAACTACCCTGATCAGATATTGCATATATTTAACTAAAGTATTTTGATGTAGCTTAGCTTCAGTCTTCAAATAATGCTCATACTCGATGGCAAAAGAATATTTCAAATCCTTAAGTAGGATATCTTTTGATTTAAAATTATACTTAATAAAGGCACCAATCTTAGTTTTGAAAGCGCCATATCTTCTGAAGGTATCTTTTTCAATTTCTATTCCGACAAGTGAAGAATACTTTTCATTGTACACTTCACAAACTTCAAGCAATGTTTTGGTTTGCTTTTCCTCTTCACCCTTCAGTTTTCGTCTCAAGTCATCAACTGTCACATCCAGATTTTGTGATTTCATTTCGTTATACATCCGGATGACATCCATTTTTAGCCTGTCCATGTATTCATTCATGGTCAGGAATTTTGCACTATTTCCCCTGTACTTTCCATTTTCAGAATCCCATTCAGAAAAATTGGCCTTGTATCCGGTACCAATATAGGCTCGTCTACCATTTAGGTAAATCTGCATAAGCACTGGTGATGCTCCGGTATCTTTTTTATCCGATCTCAGGATAAAAGTCACTTTAAGAAGTTCTAACTTTTTCATTTGTATTGCATGGTTTTAAAACGTGAAAAAATATTTCCCTGTTGCCATGCAGCGGCTGTAAAATGAAGAATTGTTGCAAGAAATCAGTTTTTGACCTTAAGGCTGTCGCAAATAACAAACCTATTCAATATAAATTGTCGCAAACTGTCGCAAATAAAAAGGTAGTATTAATTCAAGAATCCCCCAAATAGCTGCGATTAACATTTGCGACAGCTATTTTCATAATTGTGACTGTCGCAATATTGTCGCAAATAATGGGTGTTTGGGGGTATTGTCGCTGTATTGTCGCATTAAATTTAGTTTAAAAAACATCAATTTGCGCATTTACACATACATAACTCCTTGAAAAACAAACGCCAAACAGAATTTTACTTCTATTTGGCGTTATGTTTTGCGGACTGGACGGGACTCGAACCCGCGACCCCATGCGTGACAGGCATGTATTCTAACCAGCTGAACTACCAATCCATTCATTGCTTTTCTTCTAAAGCGACGCAAAGATATAGATACTTTTTAATTCTCAAAATTGTTTCAGCAAAAATATTTTAATTTTTTTTATTCACCCATTTATAGCTCTTTTTCAAAGTCTATACTTAATTTTGCACATTCATCAAAGTACGCAGTTTAGAATCCTCAGATTTTGCTGCCTGCGATGGATAGAACTTTTTATTTCCAAAACCTTAAACACCTGATATGGTCTTCCTAGATTTCGAAAAACCGCTTGAAAACCTCTACGAGCAGTTAGAAAAAATAAAGCAGGTCGGCGAAGAAGGCATCATCGATGTCTCCGAAAATATCAAAGAACTCGAAAAAAAAATCCAACATACCAAAAAGGATATATACGCTAATTTGACTGGTTGGCAACGTGTTCAGCTTTCGAGACATCCGGAGCGACCATATTCTATGTTCTACATCGAGCAGATGACTCGTAGATTTACTGAGTTGCACGGTGACAGATACTTTAATGATGATAAAGCCATCATAGGCGGACTGGCCAAGATAGATAATCAGAGCGTCATGATCATCGGCCATCAAAAAGGCGTAAACACCAAGATGAGACAATATCGAAATTTCGGTATGGCAAATCCCGATGGCTATCGCAAGGCTTTGAGACTCATGAAAATGGCGGAAAGATTTAATATACCTGTTATCAGCTTGATAGATACGCCTGGTGCATTTCCGGGACTCGAAGCCGAAGAACGTGGTCAAGCTGAAGCAATAGCCCGCAATCTTTTTGAAATGGCACAGTTGCGCGTACCCATTTTGTGCTATATAATAGGTGAAGGAGCTTCAGGTGGCGCCTTAGGTATAGGTCTGGGTGATAAGGTCTTCATGCTCGAGAATACGTGGTACACCGTCATTTCGCCTGAGTCGTGCTCATCCATTTTGTGGAGATCGTGGGATTACAAAGAGATAGCTGCCGAAGCGCTCAAACTCACACCCGATCATATGCTGGAGTTTGGGCTCATCGATGACATCGTAAAGGAACCATTAGGTGGCGCTCATACCGATCCTGAAAAAATGGCTAAAACACTGAAATCTCACATCAAAAGTGAACTGGCCAACTTAGTCAATATGGATCCCGAAGAAAGAATCACACAACGTATCAATAAATACAGTATGATGGGCAGATATGATATTGCCGAATAATCTGATAGCGCATGTTTGAAAAAATAAAACAATGGTTTTTCTATCGTGATTTTAAGAAAAATGCCCGAAGTCAAGCACAGGAACAACGAGGCATCAATCCACTTCAATCTATCTGCATCCTTTTTGATGGTACGTCTGAAGATGAAAGGAAAATCGTCCACAAGTTTAAAAAATCTATCTCAGGTGACAATGGCAGAGAAATAAAGTCGTTGGCTTTTATTGACAATGCATTGCCATTGGACAATATAGATTACAATGCATACAATCTCAAAAATATCACTTGGACAGGCAAGCCCTTTGGAGAAAAAATCGAAGAGTTTATTAATTATAAATTTGACTTAATGATTATTTTGACAAAAAAAATGTTGCCACATTTCGAGTATATTGTAGCTCATGCACAGTCCAAATTCTTGATAGGTCCTTCTATCGAACACGCAGAAAAGTACTTTAATATCACCGTGGATTCCGCAGAAAATGAAACCACTGACGACCAGTTAAAAAAAATCATCAAAGCGATCAACAAGATTGCCATAAAATAATACAAAATGAAAGACCAGCGATTTATAGGTACAGGTGTCGCCATTATCACACCATTCAAAGACAATGAAGTAGATTATCCATCATTGGCAAATATTATAGACCATGTGATCAATGGTGGTGTAAATTACATCGTTGCCTTGGGATCTACCGGTGAGACAGCCACTTTAAACGAAGCTGAAGCGCGTGATATCCTAGATTTTTGTATCAAACATATCAATAACAGAGTACCACTCGTAGCAGGAAATTTTGGTGGTAATGATACTAAAGAACTTGTCAAAAAGATAAAAGATTATAATTTTGACGGCGTCGCAGCTATTTTATCATCAAGTCCAGCCTATATCAAACCATCACAAGAAGGTATTTACAGACATTACATGGCATTAGCTGAAGTGAGCCCTGTGCCCATTATCATCTATAATGTACCAGGTCGTACTCGATCAAATATAGAATGGGAAACCACCGTAAGGCTGGCTAAAGCTAGCAAGAACTTTGTAGGTATCAAAGAAGCATCTGGAGATTTGATCCAAACCACAAGAATTATTAAAAACAAACCTGACCATTTCATTGTGACCTCTGGTGATGATGAAGTAGCACTCGCTATGACTGCCGTAGGTGGAGATGGTGTCATATCTGTGATGGCCAATGCCTTGCCCAAAGCATTCAGTCAGATGATAAACTTTGCACTTGATCAGGATTATTACGCAGCTAGATCACTCAACTTCAAGACCTACGATCTCCATAAATGGCTCTATGTCGAAGGTAATCCTGTAGGTATCAAATCTGCCATGGAAGTTTTGGGTTTCTGTACAAATGAAGTCAGATTGCCGCTTTCACCACTTTCAGCACCAAATTATGCGAAGTTGAAAGAAGAATTATTGAGAATCAAAGCTGATTTGCATCTTTGATTGTATCTTACTTCCTTTTATTGCTGCAACTGATAAACTTGAAAGCCAATATACATCAAATACATAAGGACAAAAAGGATACCTTCTGTCTTTTTATGTTTTTGTATTTTCGAATAATTCCTTCAAAGTTATTTCCTTGTTCAAAATCTCATTGCCACGTTTGATCCTTAGTTTTATGACTTTGCCAGTCTTTCCACTCAATATCTTATTAACCTTTTTTAGATCATACCATCTATATGAAAAACAACCAATCTTAAGGATGATATCACCGGGCAATAAGCCAGCAATTTCGCCAGGTGAATTTTCGATGACATATTTTATATAGAATTTGTCCAGATTCTCACCATAAGCAAAAACCGTCAATCCGCTTTTATCAAACTCAAATTCCTTATTATAATTTTTCAGAGGCTTCAGGTACAATTTTTTATTTCTAAAATCGAAAATGACATGAAAACGCTCAAATAACATATTGCCCAAAAGGCCATTACGAACTACTTTTTCTTCTTTGAGCACTTCTTCATTTAAAGCTTGAAAACTACTTATCATATTTTCGAAATGAATGTCGCCCAATTGCAAACGATGGATTTTGCCCATGTAGCCTTCGATATTTCCACCCAAACCCTTGCCCAAATTGCCTTTAATCATAAAATTCTTGAGCTTCATCAATGAATCTGTGTTATCGTGGAATAATGCCGAAAGTCCCGCACCAGTATCCAACAGTAGCTTGGTCTGCAACGGTGCGCCTTGATTTACTTCTGTTATGCAGTTTAGATATGGTTTGTGGTGGTGCAATTCGATATCAAATACCTGATAATCTTTAAATCTTTTTGCTAAAAATTTTTCTGGTCTATACAAGGTCAAAATCTTCATCTTATAATCCAATTTCACCACCATATCTCTAAAAAAAGATACACCCAATATACCATCTATCTTAGTACCTGTATATTCTTCCAAATACAAAAAATCTTCTTCCAATACTATGACATTATGTCTCACAGGTTGGAGATTGATCATTTGGATGTAGGTGCTATTACAAATCGTGGCATACACTTCTTTACTTAGATCTGAACCCATCAATTTTATTCTCTTTCTACAAGGAGTCTTGAGCAAATCGGTATAAGTTCTTTTCAATAATATCGTATTTTCAGCACCGGTATCTAAGATAAATTTTAATGGCAATACTTTTTCGAAAATGATATCCACAACGATAAATCCGTTGATGTACTCAAAAGGTATTTCTACCTTTTCTCCATTGCCATTTTCGTGATATGTAGTAAACTGTCCCTTTAGTTCATTTGAAAAAACAAGCAACATAACCCACAGAATCCGACATTGGATTGTGTAGTGTAGTACCGCTTTAATATGTACGAAAACAAAATGTACCAAATGATCAAATTAAAATTTCAATAATAGCATTTATTTTTGGATGTACGATTAACTTTATGGAATTTTTACAAAAAAAATAGGTATTTTATATGGCGGAATTAAAAAAAGTGCTCAATACAAGAGGCCTTACGATGATAGCGATTGGTGCCTGTATCGGTTCTGGTATCTTTGTGACGCCAGCAGATACGATGGCGACTTTGCCGCATCATGGTTATGTCTTGCTTACCTGGATCATAGGTGGACTTGTAGCTTTTTTGGGTGCTTTGACATTTTCAGAACTAGGTGCCACGTATCCGAAAGAAGGCGGCGTTTATGTATATTTGAAGCATGCCTACGGCGATATGGCTGGTTTTCTGTATGGTTGGATCATACTTTTGATTGTGAATACCGGGGCTTTGGCAGCGCTTGGATTGGCACTGGCAGATTTTTTAAAATTTTTCTTACCTGTAGATGACACAGAAAAATCCATGATAGCAATTGGCACCATATGGCTTTTGACTGTTGTTAATATTTTTGGCGTCAACACAAGCCAACAATTATCATCTCTTTTTACAGGATTAAAACTCATGGCTATTGTGATGATTATCATAGTAGGATACACATACTTGCCCAATGTACAACACAGCATCCAACTTGATTTATCCGCTGATATTCCCAATAATCTAATGACCAATATGCTACTTGCCTTTACAGGTGTGTTTTGGTCAATGGGTGGATGGCACCATGCCACTTATCTTTCTGGAGAAGCAATCAATCCACAAACTACTGTGCCAAAAGCTTTGTTTTTTTCTACCATCACAGTCACTGTAGTCTATGTATTGATCATCATTTCATACATGATCCTACTACCAACCGAACAAATGTCTGCAAGTGAACGTGTAGCCGGTGATGCATTGGCAGCAGTATATCTACATGGTGGAAAAATGGTTTCGATCATCATCAGCATTTCTATATTCGGTACTATAGCAATATATACAATGTCTGCACCACGCATTTATTATGCTATGGCAAAAGATGGCATATTTTTCAATTTTTTGGCCGACGTATCGCCAAGATTTCAAACACCATACAAAGCCATGCTTTTCCAGGCTGGATGGGCAAGTTTGCTCATATTGATTTGGGGATCTTTTTCTAGAATTATCATCTTCGTCACATTCATGGATATAGTTTTTATGGCGCTTGCGACAAGTACTATATTTATATTCAGACAAAGGAAAACAGCCAATAATGGATATAAACTCAAGCTTTATCCTTGGATTCCGATCGTATATTTGATTGTCACGATAGCTTTTGTTTTAAATACTTTGTTGGATCTGAATCCCGAATCTTGGATCGGTGTAATCATCTTGTTGATAGGTATTCCAGTTTTCTACTATTTCAAAAAATCTAGGGAAAGTAAAGCCTTGTTTGAAGAGAAAATAACTAAAATTGAAAATTCAATATAAAAAAATGCTTATTAATATACAATAAATAACTGAAAGCCTTATCTTTGCGGCTCTTTAGAAATAACGCTAATTAATTTTAGACATGACATCAGTAGAAATTCAAGGAAATACCAGATCAGAGTTTGGTAAAAAAGGTTCGAAAGTAGATAGAAATAATGGAAACATACCCGCTGTAATGTACGGTGGAAATGATGTAATTCATTTTACAGTGACTCCGGCTGCTGTAAAACATTTGATATATACGCCTGATTTTAAGTTGGCTGATTTAGAAATTGACGGTAAGCATTACAGAGCTATCCTCAAATCAGTGCAATTTCATCCGGTTACAGATCAAATTTTGCATATTGACTTCCTGAGACTTATAGATAAAACACCTATCAAAGTTGAAATTCCTTTAAGATTCAAAGGCGTATCTCCGGGTGTAAAAGTAGGTGGTAAGTTGATCCAGCAATTGAGAAAAATTAAAATCAAAACGACACCTGAGTTTTTGGTGGATGAATTGAAAGCAGATATTTCTAAACTTGAGCTTGGTCAAGCATTGAGAGTAAGAGAAGTTATCATCCCTAATGGTGTTGAGATCATCAACAATCCTGCTACACCTGTGGCGTTGATTGAGATCCCAAGAGCATTGAAAGCAGCAGCAGCTTTGGCAGCCAAAGAAAACGAAAAAGGCGCAAAGAAGAAGAAGTAATAATTCATTTTATACGAACGATACAGAAGAGCTCCACCAACAAGTGGGGCTCTTTTTTTTGCCATTTTATTTGCAATTTGCTATATGAAAGTAAATATAATAAACAGTGCTAAACGATATCTAACTCCAACTACTTTAAATAATTTTCATATTCTAAAAATATCATATATCTTTGCGCTTGATTATAAGTAATTTATTTCACTTTATCACTATCTACTACTTGAATCCTAAAGATATTTTATATTCCTGATAAATACAATTGCATACATTGAAACCACAAGTATATATTTTGCTTTTTCTGATTTTACAGAGTTGCAAAGAGGCACCAAAGCTAGAAAACAAACCTACAAAAAATTCTGAAAAGACAGAAATACCAGAAAATATAGAAAATATAGTACCGGATACCATTTCAAAACACACGCTGACAGATATCCCTGAGCCCACAAAATCTTTACCTGCTAAACCGGCAAAAGCCAATTCAAAATCTTGGTCAGAATTGACATCAAATGAAGGATTCATTTTGGATCTTAAATATGCATCCACAGACAATTTTACAAAAAAACAAATTTACGATTGTGCCCGATGTTATATGAGGCCCGAAGCTGCGGAGCAATTGAGATTGATACGTGACGAACTCAAAGAGAAGTATGGTTATGGGATTAGGATTTTTGATTGCTACAGGCCCGGGCCATATCAGCAGCGACTTTGGGACATCGTACCAGATCCAAACTATGTCACACCGCCAAATAAAGGCAGCATGCACAGCCGTGGTCTTGCAATAGATCTTACGTTAACGGATAAATCTGGACGAGATCTGGACATGGGCACACCATTTGACTTTTTCGGCAAAGAAGCGCATCATAGATATGCGGCTCACACAGATACCGTCAAAAGGCACCGATGGATACTACGCAGCACCATGGAAAAATATGGATTCGGATCCATCCGTACAGAATGGTGGCATTACAGCTTTAAAAACAAATCTTATGCACTCGACCAATGGGTTTGGCCTTGTGAGTAAAGCAAATAAATCGAAAATTGTTAATTAAAAGTAGAATTTTTAGAAATTATTTCTTTTTCTCTATATTTACGTCACTAATAAAACCCAACCAAAATGTTCAACAAAATTGTTACACTCGATGAATTTATCATCCGCTCAGAAAAAGAAAACCCAAGCTCATCAGGGAGTTTCAGTCGCTTGCTACGCGACATCGGTATCGCAGCCAAAATTGTCAATAGGGAAGTCAACAAAGCTGGATTGGTAAACATCCTAGGTGTAGAAGGCAGTACCAACTCTACAGGTGACGATGTACAAAAGCTTGACATCTTTGCCAATGAAAAATTTATAGAAACTTTGTCATACAGTGGCGAAGTTTGTGGTATTGCTTCTGAAGAAAATCAGGAATTTATACCCGTTAAATCCAATGATACTTCCAAAGCACAATATGTCGTTGTGATGGACCCATTGGACGGATCATCCAATATCGATGTCAATGTATCAGTAGGGACGATCTTTGGTGTGTATAAGCGCAAAAGTCCAGACAACGGACCATGCAAATCGGAAGACTTCTTGCAGAAAGGTACTGAAATGGTTGCAGCAGGATATGTCCTTTACGGCACCTCTACCCTATTGGTCTATACCACGGGCAATGGTGTTAATGGATTTACATTGGATCCGAGTATCGGTGAGTTTTGCCTATCGCATCGCAATATTCAGATGCCAAAAGCAGGCAATTATTACTCCGTAAATCAAGGATATTACTTGAAATTTGACCTTGAAATGCGTAGATATATCGACCACTGTTCTGACCTCAATTACAGACTCAGGTACATCGGCAGTATGGTATCAGATATCCACCGCATTATGTTCCAAGGTGGTATATTTTTGTACCCAAATACCCGAAAATATCCCAAAGGAAAACTTCGTCTCTTATACGAATGTTATCCAATGGCCTTCCTTATCGAACAAGCTGGTGGTACGGCTATGACCTGCAAACTGGAACGTGTCATGGAGATGGAAATCCACTCTTTGCATCAGACTTCATCTATTGCGATGGGATCACGAGATATGGTACGTGACATGAAGGAATTTGTAGAGAAATACGGCGCCGTTATCCAATAATTACCCGCAAAATCGGTAAACTGGGTATTGATGTAAAGTAATACACGTATTTTGGAGTTATATGGAACATAAATCACAAAAGATCTTATCCAATAAGAAATTTGCCATCCGGCTCCTTAGGTACAGCCTTTTTGCCTTTTTATTGATCCTGATTTCAATTATCATTGGTGTAATAGGATATCGTTATTATGGGAATTTGTCGTGGATCGATAGTTTCCAGATGGCATGTTTGATACTGACAGGTATGGGCCCAACCAATGAAATGACAACGGATAGCTCCAAGATATTTTCGTCGCTGTATGCCCTGTATAGCGGCGTTACTTTTTTGACGATTACAGCCATAGTATTTACACCTATTGTCCATCGGTTATTACATATCTTACATATAGAAGATACCACCCAAAATGATTAATATGAACATTTTCGACAAAAAGACCACTTGGTCCAATCTTGAATTTATCCCACTTAAGGTTTGTATTGGCACTGCATATTTAATAATAGGAATGTACTTTCATGAATATGTAAAACAATATAAGACACTGATTATCATTTTGTTTGTATTCACATGGATTGTAACTATGTATATGTGGCTACATAAAATGAAACAGGAAAATAAATGAGTGAAAATTATTATATTTTCATTTTTCTTGCATTTGTCGCTGAGGTCTTAGGAACTGTTTCAGGTTTTGGTTCGTCCATACTATTTGTACCCGTAGCATCGCTATTTTTTGATTTCAAAAGCGTGCTAGGTATCACTGCAGTATTTCATGTTTTCAGCAATTTGTCCAAGATTGCCCTGTTTAGGAATGGCATAAAAAAAGATATTGCTTTAAAACTGGGCATTCCTGCTGTCATCTTTGTCATCATAGGCGCATGGCTTACGACTTTCCTACCTACAAAAAGTATAGAGTTGGCCATGAATGTCCTTTTGGTGTTTTTGGCTGTATATTTAATGGTAAATTTCAATAAAAAAATAGTTCAGTCAGACACCAATCTGTTTATCGGTGGTATGGCATCCGGATTCTTGGCTGGGATTGCAGGTACTGGTGGCGCTATCCGTGGTATCACTTTGTCGGCATTTCTATTACCAAAAGATATTTTTATTGCGACTTCTGCCTTAATCGATTTAGGTGTTGACTTCAGCAGGGCCATAGTATATATAAGCCATGGATATTTTGACCGCCAATTTTTATTTCTGATTCCCTTTCTGATCGGTATCAGTATCTTAGGAAGTTATGTTGGTAAACAAATATTGAAAGTTACTTCTGAGAAGGTTTTTCGATATATTGTGCTAGGCGTCATCGTGCTCACAGCGACATTTCAAATTTGGAGGTATTTCTACATTCAATAGCTCCAATTACGTAGCATGCCTAAGTTTTCATTCTTCTACAACTTTGTCAAAAGTAATTTTTCGCCATTGGCACCAGTAAAAAGCATCCTACCGTTTTCGATATAATATTTCCCAAGATCTACTTCCTGAGATGCACCATCTTTCGTAATTTGGAGTTTAATTCTATTTTGATCTGTCCACCAAAACAATCCTGGGATGGCACCACTTTGTTGCC
>Ga0073900_10001408_pt1 | contig 13380 bp, 10 predicted proteins | sample KloWWTmetKNB5Kit_FD_66666 | JGI IMG/M metagenome (GOLD analysis project Ga0073900, IMG submission 66666) | Active sludge microbial communities from Klosterneuburg, Austria, studying microevolution and ecology of nitrifiers - Klosterneuburg... | ecosystem: Engineered > WWTP > Aerobic digester >...
AAAAACATCTTGGGCCGCACCTGCTGGCCGCGCCTGCGCATACGCCATCCAGCGCGGCAGAAATTTTGCAGCAACTGTGCGATGTGATGGATCAGCGGGCGCTTTCCCAAGACCCATTGCCGCGTTGCGTGCTGTTTGTGGATGAGTTGGCCGACCTAATTTTGACCGGCGGCGAATCCATCCTGACCATGCTCACGCGCATCACCCAGCGTGGGCGCGAGCACGGGATTCACATGATTGGCTGCACTCAAAAGCCCGGCTCGGCGGTGCTGGGGTCGCTTTTGCGCGCCAACATGCCCATCCGGCTGGTGGGGCGCGTGACCTCTGCCGAGGATGCCCGCACCGCCACGGGCCGCGCCGCCACCGGCGCAGACAAGCTGGCGGGCAGCGGCGATTTTCTGGCCGTCACAGCCACCGAGTTAATTCGTTTTCAAGCGGCGTTGCCGATGTAAAAATTTAGCGCCCGGAGCGCTAAGGAAGAAAACACACAGGAGGAAAAACATGGATAAACTGATTCGAGCCGCAAGCGCGGCGTTCGTCATCTTTGCGGCGGTGTTCGCGTTCATCGCGGGGCAACGCATAGACCAAATGACCATCGCCTTGCTGGGGGGCGTGATGATTGGCCTGCTGTTCACCATGCCTGTGCTGGTGGTGGTCGTGATTGCGCTCAACCGCAACCGCCACGCCGAGGAACCCATCGCCGCGCCAGAGCATTATTACTCGCCCATGCCGCAGCAACCGCCGCAAATGTGGCTCACGCCCGCGCAAATCAAGCAATTAGAGTCGGCGCAGCAACCGGCGTATCAAATGCCGCAGGGCTACGCCGCGCCGCCGGTGTTTCAGCTTCCGCCCCAGCGCAAGTTCATGGTCATTGGCGATAACGGCGAGATGACCGAGGCGTTTTGAAGAAACGGGGAAATGAAGAAATAAGAAATTTTGGCAACACGGGCTTTTACTTGTGAGCCGCCAATCTTTCTTATTTCTTATTTCTGGATTTACAAAAAATTCCCCTTAAAGCCGCACAACGGCGGCGAGGGCAATCATCAACCTCGCAGGTTGGCCTGCGAGGTTACCCACCCACCCTGTTTGCCATCTTGCCCAGCAATTTGTTCGGCGCAAAATCCCACGCGCCAATGCCCTCCACAAACTCTGCCCCAAAACCTTGCTTCCAGCGATACACCCCCCACATCGAATCGGTCTCATCCAGCTTGTCTGGCGCGCCCCACCAATCGTAAATGGCGTAGCCGTTATCTCGCGCCCAGCGCATAGCGTGATATTGCAGCGCAAACGTGGGCATGTGCTCGCGCCCCTCGGTTTTAGACATGCCATAAAAATACCAGGCGCGGTTGGCAAAACACAACAAAACCACCCCGGCCAGCGGCTGTCCCTCGCGCTCGGCCAGCAAAGGGATGGCGCTCATGGTTCGCCACACGTCAAAATAATATGCCGCCTCGCGGATGACAAAGCCATCGCGCTGGCCGGTCTCGGCATACATGGCGTAAAGCGTCTCATAATCGGCCTCGGTCGCACGGCGAACCACCACCCCGCGCCGTTCCGCCAAACGCACGTTGTAGCGCGTTTTCTCCTTCATCTGTTTAAGCAGGTCATCATCACTGCAATTTAGAGAAGTGAACATGGTGTTGCGAAACTGCACTTGTTGGGCCGAGTACGCCCAGCCGCGCTCGCGCAGCCGCGCCCGCACATCATCCATGCGCGGGGGGGAATCATCGTAAAACGGGTCTCCATCCACCTTGGCCCACACCACCAGCGGATGTTTGGCCTTGCGCTCCACAAACGCCAGCGCGTCCTCATACGCCGCGAGGTCGCGGGCGCACGGCCCCTTGGGCGCATACAACACGCTCAGCGGGCCAACTTTGCGGCGCAAGAGTTGAAGCATGGCGCGAGGGTTGCCCTGGTCGTCATCAAGCCGCCATCGTTCCGGGCGCCATCCCCAGCGCGACTTTAGTTCCCCCCAGGCCCAGCTTTGCAGCACATGCGGGTTGGGCAACTGGCAAAGGGCGTTATCCCATGCCGCGCGGTCATTGATTATTTGCCAGCTCATTCGCGCCATTGTGCCAGCATTGGGATGGCGGGCCGATTTGCCAAAAATTTGTTTCCCAATTTCGTTTACAAACTGAGCACATCGCGCAGCATGGCGGCGGCGGTTCCGCCGGGGCCTTCCTCGGCGCAAATGACCTGCATTCGCCCATAAATGTCGCTGTAAAAAATCACGCCCATTTCATCCAGCCGCTCGCTGCCCACCTTGGAAAGCGGATGCCACACCGGCACGATCATCGGCTCCACGCTCAGGTCGTATTTTTTGCCGTTCCAGTTTGCCACCGCCAGCAAGGACACGCGCCCACCCTGCGACCGCGCCCGCTGGAGCATGTCTGCGCCCACCCCGCGAATGCCCGCCACACTCACATTCTCCAGCACGGTGGGCTGGTTTAGCACCGCGTTGGCGATGATGACCAGCTTGTTCGCCAAATCCCAGCCGTCCACATCCAGCGAGGGATCCGGCTCGGCGATGCCAATGCGTTGCGCCTCTGCCAGCGCGGCCTCAAACGACGCGCCGCTCATCATCATGCCGAGGATGAGCTGAGTGGTGCCGTTGAGCGCCGCCTCCACCCGCGTGATGAGACCGCCCGCCAAATCGCGCCGCCCCACGTTGATGCTGGGCACCGCGCCGCCCACCGCGCCGCTAAACCGCAACGCCGGGCCACTGCCTTTTAAATCGCTCAACTTCGCCAATTCCTGAAACGCCAGCGCCAGCGGCCCTTTGTTGGCCGCAATGACCGGGATGCCCTTTTTGAGCGCGGCGCGGGTCAAATCCAGCCCCGGCTGGCCGTGCTCCAAATTCGTGGGCGATGCATCCAGCACCAAATTCACGCCCGGAACATCCAGCAACGTTTGCGGCTTGTCCGCTTTGCCGCCCGGCATCAAAACCACGCCGCGCCGCGTTTTCTTTGCGCTGGCGATGGCGCTCACGTCGAGGCCATTCGCGTCGCTCAAACAACCGGTTGAATCGGCCACGCCAACGCACACCAGTTCAACGCCGTATTCATCGCGCAGCTTTTGCTCGCGCGCGTGAACCATCTCCAGAAAATTGCGGCCCACATTGCCCAGACCAATCAGAACATAGCGATAAGTTTTCATTAACGTGCGATTTTACTCTTTCGTTCGCCTCGCTGTGCGATTGAAATCGCGCCTTGTGAGCCTTTGGCTGAGCGTCCGCCTGCGCGGACGCAACCGTGTCGGCGAAGGCCGACACTCGGCAGAATGCCCTTCAGGCGCGATTTCAATCGCCAGCTCTTTAGAAAAACGCAATAAAACAATGATGCCGTCTCGCGGCCAAGTACACTTGCCCGCATGACACTCTCACACGGCTTTGAACTGATCGAAGAACGGAATATCCCGGAGATCAACACACGGGCAAGGTGGTACCGCCACGCCAAAACCGGCGCAGAACTCCTCAGCCTGATGAACGACGACGAAAACAAAATGTTTGGCATTTCGTTTGCCACGCCCCCGCAAGACAGCACCGGCGTGGCGCATATTCTGGAGCACAGCGTGTTGTGCGGCAGCCGCAAATACCCGTTGAAAGAGCCGTTTGTGGAGCTGATCAAAGGCTCGCTCAAGACGTTTGTGAACGCCTTTACCTTCCCCGATAAAACGTGCTATCCGGTGGCCTCGCAAAACGTCAAAGATTTTTACAATTTGATGGATGTGTATCTGGACGCGGTGTTTTACCCAAACATCACGCCGTGGACATTGATGCAGGAAGGCTGGCACTACGAGCTTGAGGACAAAGACGCGCCCATGATTTACAAGGGCGTGGTGTTCAACGAGATGAAGGGCGCGTATTCCTCGCCAGAGGGTGTGCTGGGACGCACCATTCAGCAAACGCTGCTGCCAGACACAACGTATGGCGTGGATAGCGGCGGCGACCCGGAAGTGATCCCCAGCCTGACCTACGAAAACTTCAAGCGCTTTCACGAGACGTTCTACCACCCATCCAACGCAAAAATTGTGATGTATGGCGATGACGACCCCGAACAGCGGCTGCGCTATTTGGATGGCTGGCTGAGCGGGTTTGACAAAATTGAGGTGAAGCCAAACATGGCCTTGCAGCCGCGCTGGGCCGCCCCGCGCCGCGTGGAAGAAAAATACGACGCAGGCGATGACCCCGATGCCAAATCGTTTGTCTCGGTCAACTGGCTGCTGACCGATGAGAGCGACCCCGAAACCCTGCTTGGGCTGGATATTTTGGCGCACATGCTGGCTGGCACGCCCGCCTCGCCTTTGCGCAAAGCCCTGATTGATAGCGGGTTGGGCGAAGACGTGATTGGCGGCGGGATGGAAAACGACCTGCGCGAGAACTCGTACTCCATCGGCATGAAAGGCGTGACCGCCGAAAACGCGGATAAAGTGGAAGCGCTGATTTTGGACACGCTCCATCACCTGGCGCACACCGGTTTTGAGCCAGACCAGGTGGCGGCCAGCCTGAACACAATTGAGTTTCGCTTGCGCGAGGCCAACTTTGGCGGCTACCCGCGCGGCATTGTGTATATGATCGCGGCGTTGCAAACGTGGCTGTATGGCGGCGACCCGTTCACCCCGCTCGCGTTTGAGAAGCCGCTGGCGGCAGTTAAAGCGCGATTGAACAATCATGAAAATGTGTTTGCGGGTTTGCTGCAAAAATACTTTGTGAACAACACCCATCGCAGCACGGTGGTGATGCGCCCGGATGCGCAAGTTCGCGCGGAGGCAGACGCCCGCGAGCGCGCCCGCCTGGACGCCGCCCGCGCCGCTATGAGCGAGGCCGACATTGCGCGGGTGATTGAGCAAACCCACACGCTGCAAAAAATGCAAAACACGCCAGATTCGCCCGAAGCGCTGGCGACCATCCCCAGCCTCACGCTGGGCGATTTGGACAAGACGGCCAAAAACATTCCGGTGGATGTGGCCCAGGCAGGTGAGGCAACCATTCTGCATCACGATTTGTTCACCAACGGCATTGCGTATTTGGATGTGGCGTTTGACCTGCGCGCGCTGCCCGCCGCGCTGCTGCCCTACGCCGGGTTGTTTGGCAACGCCCTGCTGGAAATGGGCACAGACAAGGAAGATTTCGCCGCGCTCTCGCGCCGCATCGGGCGAGAAACCGGCGGCATTTACGCCACTGCCATCAACACCGCAACCCGCGCCCACCGAGACACCATCAGCCGGTTTGTGCTGCGCGGCAAAAGCACCGCCGCCCAGTTCCCCGCATTGCTGGGCATTTTGGGCGATGTGCTCTCTGGCGCAAAACTGGACAACCGTGAGCGATTTCGCCAAATTGTGCTGGAAGAAAAAGCCGGAGCCGAGAGCGGGCTGATCCCATCCGGCCACAGCTACGTGGCCTCGCGGCTGGGCGCTTTTCTGGGTCAGCCCGGCTGGGCCAGCGAGCAAACCGGCGGCGTGGATTACCTGTTCTTTTTGCGCGCTTTGGCTGATAGGGTTGAGAAAGATTGGGATGGCGTGCTGGCCGACCTGCGCGCCGTGCAAAGCCACCTCATCTCGCCGCGCGGTCTGGTCGCCAACATCACGGTGGATGGCGCCTCGTATGGCGCGATGAAGCCGCAGATTGAGGGGTTTTTGAAAGCGCTCCGGGCGCGTCCGAATAAATTCGGCAGAGCGCCCGGAGCGCTGGCCGGAGACTGGCCCGCGCACAGCCCGCGCGTGAACGAAGGGCTGACCATCCCGGCGCAGGTGAATTACGTGGGCAAAGCGGCGGATGTGTATGCGGCGGGGTTCAAACTGCATGGCTCGTGGTTGGCTGTGCAAAACTGGCTGCGCACCACCTACCTTTGGGAGCGGGTGCGGGTGCAAGGCGGGGCGTATGGCGCGTTTTGCTCGTTTGACCAGCGCACCGGCGGGTTAAGCTTTCTCTCGTATCGCGACCCAAACTTGGGCGGCACGCTGGCCAATTACGATGGCGTGGGTGCGTTCATTCGCTCACACGCGCCATCTGCCAGCGAAATTGAGCGCGTCATCATTGGGGTGATTGGGCAACTGGACGCCTACCAACTGCCCGATGCCAAAGGCTACACCAGCATGGTGCGCCACCTGGCTGGCGACACCGATGCCCAGCGCCAACACCTGCGCGAGGAAGCGCTTTCCACCACCCGCGAGGACTTTGCGCGCTTTGCAGACGTGGCGGATGTTGTGATGCGCGAGGGCGTGGTCAGCGTGATTGGCTCGGCGCAGGCCATTGAAAAAGCGGGCGGCTTGAGTGTGACAAAGATTTTGTAAAGACAAGGGTGACAAGGGTGAAGGGTGAAATTATTTTCTCGCTTCACCCTTCACCCTTCACACTTCTGGCTTTTTTGCGGTATTGCCACCACTTGCCGCCGTGATACATCCACATAAACAGCGAGATGGCGGTGGACCAGGCCGCGCCAAACAAAAAGCTGGTCTGATCAATTTTTTGCGGCACACCCAGCAACCATTCCAGCACTTTGGAGATGAATTGCGCGCCCACGAACATGCTGGCTCCCAGCCCAATCACGGTAAAGAAGGCCAGGTAGCCCTGCGAGGTGGTCGCGTCCCAGTTCCAATCGCGCTGCGTCCAGCGCCAGTGCAAAATCCAAATGGGCACGGCAATGAGCAGCGCGGCCAGGCTGCGGGCCAGCGTGACCACGTGCTCCTCGCTGGTCTTTAGCCAGGGAATCCCCCCGGCGATGCTCCATCCTACAAACAGCGAAGCGATGTAGGCCGCGCACAGCGAAAAGAATGCCACGACGGTTGTATAACGGATAAACATGAGTGAACGGGAATGATAAACCGAAATGCCGGGGGCCGCATCCTCGCAACTAAAATAACCACATGGATATTTTTGAACTTCACAAAGGCGATTGGACGCTGAGCACAGACCCGGCCCGGCTGGATATGAACGCGGTGGTTGGGTTTCTTGCGCGGGCATATTGGGCCAGCAACCGTCCCCGCGCGACGATTGAGAAATCCATCAAAAATTCGCTGAATGTTGGCGTGTATAAAAATGGCGCGCAAATTGCGTATTGCCGCGTGGTGACCGATTACGCCACTTTTGCCTGGCTGTGCGATGTGTTCGTGGATGAGACGCATCGCGGCGATGGCGTGAGCAAGTGGATGTTGGCGGGCGTGATGGCGCACCCGGAACTGCAAGATTTGCGCCGCTGGCTGCTGGCCACCCGCGATGCGGAAACGCTGTATGCCAGATACGGCTTTGCGCCTTTGGCAACGCCAGAACGCTGGATGGAAATCCTGAATCAGAGCGTCTAATGCTTGCCCGCGTATTTTCTAAAAATCTGCAAAGATCAAACCAGCGAGCGTATGAATCCAGTTAGAGATAGAATATCAAAAAGGAGATTTCATGTTGTCAGTTGGCAATTTCAATTGACAATCTGGGGTATATGACCATGAATGTCATCATTCCATTAGCTGGATTCGGCACTCGATTGCGCCCTCACACCTTTACCAAGCCCAAGCCATTGATCAACGTGGCGGGCAAACCCGTCCTGGGTCACATCCTGGACAAATTAACCCTGGCTGGGGTAACAGATGTGGCCTTTGTGGTGGGCTATCTGGGCGAACAAATTGAGTCGTATGTGGCCAAACAATATCCATCGCTCAAAGCGCATTACGCCACGCAAAAAGAACTGAACGGCCAGGCCCCCGCTGTGCTTTTGACAAAGCCATACGTGAGCGGCCCCACCATGATTGTTTTTGTGGATACGCTGGCCGATGCCGACCTGAGCGCCCTCCAAAACGAGACCGCCGATGGCGTGATTTACGTGAAGGAAGTGGAAGACCCGCGCCGCTTTGGCGTGGTGAGTCTGGATGATCAGGGTTTCATCACAAAGTTTATTGAGAAGCCAGACAACAAAGACAACAAACTGGTGGTGATTGGCATGTACTGGGTGAAGGACGCCGCGCGGCTGATGCAGGCGTGCGAGGACCTGGTTCACAAAAATATTCAGACAAAAGGCGAGTATTACCTGGCGGATGCCTTTAACCAGATGATTGCCGCGGGCGCAAAGCTGCGCATTCAGCGGGTGGATATGTGGCTGGATTGCGGTAAACCAGAGACCGTGCTGGAGACCAACCGCGTGCTGCTGGGCAAGGGTCAGGATAATAGCGCGTTTTGGGCTGGCCGCCCGGATGTGGTGATTGTGCCGCCGGTGAACATTCACCCCACCGCAAAAGTGAGCCAAAGCGTGATTGGCCCCAACGCAACCATTGGCGAGGAGTGCGAGATTACGCTGAGCGTCATCCGAGACAGCGTGGTGGATTCCGGGGCGCAAGTGAGAGAGCAAGTGCTGGCGGGTTCACTCATTGGCCGCGATGCCATTGTGGCTGGCCGCCCGCGCCGCCTGAATGTGGGCGATTCCAGCGTGATTGGTTTTGAGGAAGAAGGCGAAGGAAGCTAAGAAGGGTGAAGGGTGAAGAGTGAAATTAAGAAACAAGAAAGATTTGGGTCCCAATAAATTTCTTATTTCTCAGTGTCATTGTTAAAAACAATTTCTTATCATGCGAAACTTTATTTCTCAGCGCGTAAACGCCGTGCCGCCCAGCGGCATCCGCAAATTTTTTGATATTGCCGCCTCCATGAAAGACGTGATCTCGCTGGGCATTGGCGAGCCGGACTTTGTGACGCCTCAGCCGTTTATTGAGGCGGGCATCGCCTCGCTGCGGCGCGGCGAGACCGGTTACACCAGCAACAACGGCACGATCCAGCTTCGGCGGGCGCTGGCCACGCATTTGGAAAAAACGTATGGCGTGAGCTACAACCCCGACACCGAAATTCTCATCACGGTGGGCGTGAGCGAGGCGCTTTACCTCACCTACTCGGCCATTTGCGATTTTGGCGACGAGATCATTGTGCCGCAACCCGCGTTTGTGAGCTACGCCCCAGAAGTGATTTTTGCGGGCGGCGTGGCCGTGCCGATTGATTGCCGGGTGGAGGACGATTTTCAAGTGACCGCGGCCCAGATCGAAGCGAAGATTACGCCAAAGACAAAGGCCATCATGCTGGGTTACCCCAACAACCCAACCGGCGCAGTCCTATCAGCCCAAAACCTGATTGAGATTGGCAAAGTGGCCCAAAAGCACGACCTGCTGGTCATTAGCGATGAAATTTACGACCGCCTTGTATATGGCGGGTGGAAGCACGTGTGCGTGCCTGCCCTGCCCGGCCTCAAAGATCGCACCGTGTTGATGGGCGGCTTTAGCAAAGATTACGCCATGACCGGCTGGCGCGTGGGCTACATGTGCGCCGATGCCGAGATCATCGCCGCGGCCCGCAAGGTGCATCAATACACCATCATGTCCGCCCCAACCATGTCTCAGGCGGCCAGCGTGGCCGCGCTGGAAACTGGCGAGGAACACGTGCTGAAAATGGTTCACGAGTACGACCGCCGCCGCAAACTGGTGGTGAGCGGCCTCAACTCGTTGGGGTTGGATTGCTTTGAGCCAAAGGGCGCGTTCTATGCTTTCCCATCGGTCAAAAAATCTGGCATGGGCGACGAAGAATTTTGCGACACGCTGCTAAAAGAAGAGCAGGTTGCGGTAATCCCCGGCAGCGCGTTTGGCGACGCGGGCAAGGGGTTTGTGCGTTTGGCCTACGCCCAAAGCTACGAGAAAATTGAAAAAGCGCTGGAGCGGATGCAGCGCTTTATGCAGCGACACGGATAAACAATCGCAGGTCTGACCGTTTTTTAAGCGGTCAGACCTGCAAAGTTATGAGTTGCCCTCCGGCCTTTTGCGGCGTCTCTCCATCACACCCCGCATAAATGTTAAAATAACCGCGATATATGGCAAATTTTAACAATCGGAGAGAGAGCGGCGGGCGCAGAGCCAAAGAAGACGTTATTGAAGTGGAGGGCGAAGTAATTGAGGCTTTGCCCGGCACGATGTTCAAAGTAAAGCTGAACACCGGAAATCACGAAGTGTTGGCCACCCTGAGCGGCAAGATGCGCAAGAACTACATCCGCATTCTGCTGGGCGACCGCGTAAAAGTTGAGCTTTCCCCCTACGACCTCACCCGCGGAAGAATCAGCTACCGTCTCTGAGTTCTGAATGCAAAATGCAGAAACACGAACAAACGCGATTTCTGCATTCTGGTTTTACTCAAACAACCCATCCACAAATTCCTTCGGGTCAAATTCCTGAAGGTCGTCTACCTTTTCACCTGTTCCAATAAACTTGATGGGGATGCCAAGCTGGCTGACGATGGCAAACGCCACGCCGCCCTTTGGCGTTCCGTCCAGTTTGGTCAGCACCACGCCCGTCACGCCCACCGCGTCCGTAAATCCTTTGGCTTGGCTGATGGCGTTTTGGCCGTTTGTGGCGTCAATCACCAACAAAGTTTGATGCGGGGCTTCGTGCACATTCTTTTCCAAAACGCCGCGCACTTTTTTAAGCTCCTGCATCAAATTGTGCTTGGTGTGCAGGCGGCCCGCCGTGTCCACCAGCAGCAAATCACGCTTATCTTTGTAGGCTTGCTTGATGGCCTCGTACACCACCGCGCCCGGGTCGGCGTTGGGTTCGGTGGCGATCACCGGCACGCCGTTGCGCTCGCCCCAAATTTGCAATTGGTCAATCGCCGCCGCGCGAAAAGTGTCCGCCGCCGCCAGCATCACGCGGCGGCCATGTTTGGCGTATAGCTTGGTCAACTTGGCAATGCTGGTGGTTTTGCCGCTGCCATTCACCCCAATCACCATGATGATCTCCAGCAGCCGGTTTGAATCATACCGGCGCGAGGCATCTTTCCCAACCAGCAGTTTTGCCAGCTCTTCCTTCAGCACATCGCGCAGCTTGTCTGCCCGCACAATTCCCTCGGTTTTTGCGCGTTCTTTGAGGGCATCCAGAACTTTGTCGGTCGTCTCCGCGCCCACATCGGCCTGAAGCAAAACCGCCTCAAGGTCATCCCACGTTTCGGGCGTAATGTCGGCCTGGCCGAGCACAGTTTGTATTCGCCCAAACATGCTGTTCCGCGTGCGGGCAAGGGTATCTCGTAATGAAGCCATTATTAGTTGCTAGTCGCTAGTCATGAGTCGCTAGCCACCAGCCACCAATTATCCCAGCAACCCCGCCGCTTTGTCGGCCACGTTTCCCTCGCGCCAATCTTGCGCGCCAGCGGCCCACGCCGCGGCAAAGTCTCCTTCGCCCAGCCGCGCGGCGCAGTCGCAGCGGCAATCGTCAAACAACCCGCGCTCGTAATCGGTCAAGTGGCCGCCCACCGCCACGATGCCCGCCTGCGCCGCGCCCAGCAACTGCGCCCCCGCCGCCCACCGGCGCATGGCCGCGCACAGCAACGCGCCCTCAATCAACGCCTCGCACACACCCCAGCGGTCACCCATGCGCTCCAGTTGGGCCAGCGCGTTGGCATAAAATTTTTCCGCCTTGCGCCATTGGCCGCGCACCCGCGCCACGTTCCCCATTTGCTGCGCCGTCCAAGATGAAGCCCGCGCATGTTTCAGCTTGCGGCAAATCACCTCGTTTTCGCGCAGAAAAGTTTCCGCGCTGTCTGGGTCGCCGCGCCGCCAGGCAATTTCTGCCAGCCCGCGCAAAGTGTGCGCCAGCCCTTCTTCGTCCTCAATTTTGCGATTCAGCGCCATCGCCTTGCGGTAATATGCCTCGGCCTCATCAAACCGGCCCAGCCGCACCAGCACATCGGCCTTGCTTTGCCACGGAAATTTCATCCCCCGCTCGGTCTGAAACTCAACCGATTTATCCAGAAAGACCAGCGCCTCATCAAACCGGCCCTGGTCTTTGCGCAAAACGCCAAACATGCAGTAGATGGCCGCCACGCGCCCCTCGTCTTCTGCGCGGTAAGCCAGTTGCAAACCGGCCTCAAAATGCCGCTCCGCTGGCTCAAACCGGTTGAGCGTTTGCGCCATCACGCCCGCGGCGTAATGCGCCTTGGCCAAAATGTCATCCGGCGTTTTGCTGGCCGATGCCAGCGCCAGCCCCTGCCCCAGCCAGCTCAGCCCCTCGCGCCACAACCCGCGCCGAAACCAAAACCGAAAGATGCCCTGCCCAATGCGCAACGCCACCTCGGCCTCATCCGCGCCAATGGCCCACCCCAGCGCCACCTGAAAGTTGGCGTGCTCGGCCTCCAGCCGGGCCATCCACTTTGCCGCGTCCGCGCCCAACAACGCATCTCGCGCGGCCTCGGCCATGCCCGCAAAATACGCGCCGTGCCGCGCCTGCGCCATTTGCGCGTGGCCGCATCCGGTCAGCATTTCCTCGGCAAATTGGCGTATTGGCTCCAGCATTCGCCAGCGCCCGGCATTCCCTGTTTTTTCGATGAGGCTGGCCAGCGCCAACGCCCGCAAATCATCCTCGTCATGCGCATGCGCCGCTTGCGCCGCCGCCTCATCAAACCCGCCCGCAAACACCGCCAAATGCGCAAACAACGCGCGTTGAGGCGCGCTCAGCAACCCCGCGCTCCAGCGAATGGCGTTGCGCATGGTGCGATGCCGCTCCGGCAAATCACGCGGGCCGTCCTCCAGCGCATCCAACCCGCGCGTTAATTCCGCAAAAAGTTGCGCGGGCGTGTAGGCATCGGCGCGTGCGGCCAGCAATTCCAGCGCCAGCGGAAGGCCATCCAGCCGGGCGCAGGCCGCGCCAATATGCGGCGCGTCTCGCTCGGTGGGCGCAAAATCGGCGTTGGCCTGGGCCGCCCGCGCCAAAAACAATTGCGAGGCCGGCGCGGCGCGCACCGCCTGCAACGAATCATCGGCGGGCAAGGCCAGCGGCGGCACGCTCAGGGCGTGTTCGGCCCGCAGGCGCAACCGCTCGCGGCTGGTGATGAGGCAGCTCACGCCCGCGCACTGCGCCAAAAGCATGGCCACAAACGGCGCGGCTTCCATCACCTGTTCAAAATTATCCAGCGCAAGCAAAACGGTTTTGTGGCGCAGCGCGTCAATCACCGCCTGGGCCGTGTCTCGCGCGTCGCTGTCCTCAATTCGCAACGCCTCGGCCAGCGCGGCGGGCACCAGCGCGGCGTGACGCACCGGCGCAAGCTCCACCCACATCACATCGCGGGTGAGCTGCTCGTGCGCCGCGCGGGCGACCTCTAGCGCCAGCCTGGTTTTGCCCGCGCCGGGCGGCCCCACCAGCGTGAGCAGCCGCGCCTCGCGAAAAATCCCCATCGCCCGCGCCAGCAACGTCTCGCGCCCAATCAGCCCGTATGGCGGGATGGGCGCGTTGCTGGATGCGGTTGTGGCGGGCGGCATCGCGCCGTTTAGGGCCGCGCCTGCCCGCATCTCGCCTCGCGCAAAACGCAAAAACGCGGCCTGCTGGTGGATGGGGACGCGCAGGCATTCGGCCAGCCGCTGGGCCATCAGCTCAGACGGG
>Ga0073900_10001415_pt1 | contig 13353 bp, 8 predicted proteins | sample KloWWTmetKNB5Kit_FD_66666 | JGI IMG/M metagenome (GOLD analysis project Ga0073900, IMG submission 66666) | Active sludge microbial communities from Klosterneuburg, Austria, studying microevolution and ecology of nitrifiers - Klosterneuburg... | ecosystem: Engineered > WWTP > Aerobic digester >...
CAGTCGATGCAGAAGCAACTCAATAAGATGGACCGCATCGAACTCGATGAGATGGATACGTCTCAGATCAGGTTGCAATTTCCTCCTTCTCCGCGCTCCGCAGAAGTACTGTTGGATGCACATGAGGTACGCAAGTCTTACAATGGAAAATTAGTATTTGATCACGTCAGTTTTCGTCTTACCAGGGGAGAGAGGGTGGCCTTCGTAGGCCAGAACGGTATGGGTAAATCTACACTGGCCAAGATCCTCATCAATCACGAGAAGCCGGATCACGGTACTGCTATCATGGGTCAGAATACATTACTGGGTTATTATGCTCAGAATCAGTCCGCAAGCATTGATCAAAATCAAACTCTCTTGCAGGTGATGGAGAATGCGGCTCCGCTGGATATGCGCACCAAGGTGCGATCCATCCTGGGCTCACTCATGTTTAGCGGACAGGATGTGGACAAGAAGATCAGTGTACTCTCAGGAGGTGAGCGTGGACGTCTTGCACTTGCGTTGCTATTATTACAGCCCATCAATCTATTGGTACTCGATGAACCGACCAATCACCTGGATATCAATGCTAAAGACGTTTTGAAGAAATCACTCATGGATTTTGACGGAACGCTCCTCATCATCTCACACGATAGAAGCTTTCTGGAAGGGCTGACTGACCGCACGATCGAATTTAAGGATCACACCGTAAAAGAATACCTGGGAGATATCAATTACTTCCTGGACAAGCGTAATGTGGACAATTTCAGGCAAGTCGAACAGACAGAGAAGCAAAAGCAGATCAAACCTGTCGCTATGAAGTCCGAGGTAAGCCGAGATAGCAAAGCGATCGATCAGGTAGAGAAAAAGATCAGCAAGCTCGAAAAAGAAATGGAACAGCTCAAGGTTACAATGGGTAAGCCCAACTTTTTTGAGTCAAAGGAATATGGTCAAACCCTGAAAAATTACGAAGTACTTCAGGAAGAACTGGATGTCCAGATGGAGAAGTGGGAATCATTTATCTGAGGTGCAGAATCTGCGTTAAATATTCAAGTGATATAGGTTTGAACATTCTTGTTTAGTTTTGTGTGAAACCGAAAACGGGCTTAACTTATTGATAGGCAAAAAATTGCAAACAACAAACTTCAAACTCCTGGCACTATTGCACTAATTAGTATGGTAAAAATTGATATCTATCACCTAAGTTAGATTTATTTATCGGAAAGATGAACTTTCAGCACCAGATTCTTACTTTTGGATTAAGATGTGGTTAGCACAAAAGTTGAATAAGGCTTTCTTAATTGCCATTTTAATTTGTTTCTGTGGGTTAAGTCAAAGTTGTAAGCAGGACAGATCTGAGCGGTTGCCTGAGGTGTCTTCTGACCGGAAAGCTGTAGAAGTAGAAAATACAGGTATTCCACTATATGTTTTACAAACTTTGTCTTATATTCGTATTCATAATAAAGCGCCTAAAGGATATGTCGGAGGGAGGTATTTCCAAAATCGTGAAAAGCGTCTTCCCCTCTATGAAGATGGTGCCAAAATAAAGTACCGTGAATGGGATGTAAGACGTAGAGTAAAGGGAATAAACAGAGGACCCGAAAGATTAATTACGTCTGATCTAAAAGCATATTACACCCCCGATCACTATAAAACATTCGAATTAATAAAGGAAAATAAAAAAATTATCTTCAAATGAATCATATCCGGTGTGCCATACCTGACACTGAAATAAAAAAGGGCAACAATAAAAAGATAATCCAGCTAGATGGAGAAGAAGTAAAGGACATAAACAGCTTTTATACTGCGCTGGTAAATGAGTTGGAATTTCCAGAATATTTTGGTGAGAATCTGGATGCACTATACGACATGCTCACTGACCTTCAATGGTTGAACTTCAAGTGTTTTGTAATTGTAATTACAAATTTTAACGCCTTCCTGTCGGAAGAAGATTTTGAGACAAAGGCCGAAGTAATGGCTGTACTTGACGATGCCATTCAGGCCTGGATTGAGGACGTAAATGATGAGGAATCCTGGGATTCTAAGAAGCTGAGTGTATGGCTTCTCGGGGAACCGGTGACACTACAAAAAGAAATGCATGCTTGCAGTTCCTATCTGGAAACTTCAGAAGAAGAATAATTTCTATTCCACTTCATCGCCTATTAATTCCCGGCTTGTTTAAGTTTATTTTTTAGTGATTCTCTCACACTTGAATCCATCAAATTTGCCTTGGTTAGTCTCATATCGGGATATAATTCTTTAGCCCGTTCTACAGCTTTGATTGCATTTGGATTTCTCGCCCATGCCCTGCGTGCGATACCATTGTAAACATCCCACTGAAGCATTGATCGTAGCTTTCTTTCTGCTGCCTCACTTCCATCGAGCAGCATACCGAATCCGCCGTTGATCACTTCGCCCCAGCCGACACCACCTCCATTGTGTATGGATACCCAAGTGGCACCTCTGAAGCTATCACCGATGACATTCTGGATCGCCATATCTGCAGTAAAGGCTGAGCCATCTTTGATATTTGCTGTCTCACGCCAGGGACTATCTGTTCCCGAGACATCATGGTGGTCCCGTCCCAATACAATAGAACCTTCGATGCGTCTATCTTGTATAGCCTGATTGAAAGCACTTGCGATGGCTATTCGGCCCTCTGCATTTGCATATAGAATTCTGGATTTAGAACCGACAATAGGAATATTTTCTGCTGCCTCCCGGATCCATTTTATATTATCAGCCAGTTGTTCGCGGATGTAATCAGGTGCATCCGCCATTAATTTTTCCATCACTTCAGAGGCGATCTTATCTGTCATGATTAGGTCGTTGCGGCTGCCACTCATGCAGACCCAACGGAAAGGACCGAAGCCCAGGTCAAAGCAAAGCGGACCCATGATGTCTTCTACATAACTGGGAAATTTAAATTCTCGTTTACTATTGTCTTTCCAGACGTCTGCACCTGCCTTGCCGGCCTCCACCAGAAATGCATTTCCATAGTCCCAGAAATACATGCCCTGAGTTGCCAGATGATTGATGGCAGTCACTTGTCTTTGCAGAGAATCCTCGATTGCAGTACGGAATTTTTTCTTGTCAGTGAGCATGAGTTGCTTCGCTTCAGCAAAAGTATAACCCACCGGTGTATAGCCCAGATCATCGATATTATGAAGAGAAGTCTGATCGCTTCCCAGCTCAACTTTAATATTCGCTGCAGCCAGATATTCCCACAGATCTACGACATTGCCTGCATAGACCAGAGTGTTCGCAATTTTATTTTTTCTAAATTCTTCAGTCTTAGAAACCAATGTATTTAAATCTGAAAATACAAGAGAAGCATCTATGTACCCATCCGTGATTCTCTGCTCAATCGCCTCCTGATCTGTCTCTGCTATGAGCGTCACGCAGCCACTTATCTTACCCGCTATCGATTGTGCTCCTGACATGCCACCTAGTCCGGAGGTTACAAATAGTTTACCATGCAAGTCGCTGCCAAAGCCCAACTTTCGCCCGGCATTCATCAGTGTGATAGTAGTACCGTGAACAATTCCTTGAGGACCGATATACATAAATGAACCGGCGGTCATCTGACCATACTGTGTTACACCGAGTGCATTGTATTTATTCCAGTCCTGTTTTGAAGAATAATTTGGTATCATCAGGCCATTAGTCACTACTACGCGCGGTGCACCCGGAGCCGAAGGAAATAAACCCATTGGGTGACCGGAATAAAGCACCAGTGTCTGCTCCTCAGTCATCTGTGAGAGATAATACATAGTTAGCCTATACTGAGCCCAATTTTGGAAGACTGCACCATTTCCACCGTAAGTGATTAATTCTTCGGGGTGCTTTGCTATTGTCGTATCCAGGTTATTTTGAATCATGAGCATGATGGCCGCTCCCGCCTGACAGTTGGCCGGATACTCCCATATCGGTCGTGACTTTATAGGATTTCTCGGCATAAAGCGATACATATAGATACGTCCGTATCGCTTCAGTTCGGCTAGAAACTCAGGAGCTAATGTCTCGTGAAATTTAGGATCAAAATATCGTAGTGCATTTTCTACTGCCAATATTTTTTCATCCTCATCCAGTACACCACTGAGGTCTCTCACGGGTGCGTGTGAGATATGTTCGGAAGGTGTACGTGCTGCGGGCAGATGATCCGGAATACCTTCGAGGATCTCAAGTTGAAAAGAGCGTTCTTCTATATTCAATTTTTATTCTTTAGAGTTATTAAAATAAAGTGAAGGGGTGTCAAGAAGAAGTTAAACAATTAATGAGTTAAATTAAATACGACCATTTGGGTTAGACTATTTTATGATGGTGATATCACCCTTTTTTAATATGCTGTCACCATTTACATCTACACATTTGAGGTAATAAACAAATACACCGGGATTTTCTACTTTTCCTCTGTAGCTGCCATCCCAACCGGTCGATGAATCATTTGGTTCAAAATTTTTCAGTGAAAAAACCTCGGCACCCCAACGATTGAAGATTCGGAACTCATCTATTTTTTGAATTGCGCCATCGGTCTTGATGACCACCCGATCATTTATTCCGTCCCTATTAAATGGTGTAAATACATTTGGTACGAAGATGTGCGGAATCTTTTTCTTCACCAGAATAAAAGTCTCAGCCTGAGCTTTGCAGCCAAAGCCATCTTCTATGAAAATAGAAAGCAGTGCACTTTCACCCGGATGAAGTAGTGGGGTAGCGCAGTGATAACAATCCAGATAATCTGCTCCGCTCCAATTCAACACTTGCAATAAATTAGTGTCAATCGAAAATTCAGGTTGAATTAAATATTCGTCTCCCCGCTCCATCTTGATGGTATCGGGCAGGCTTACTGTGATTCCGGCTTTTTTATTTATTTGAATTTCTTCTGATTTAGAACATCCATTGGCATCAATTATTTCTAATGTATAAATTCCACTTTTCAAATCTGCAAATACATTATTGACCGGTGTTACTAACTGATTATTTAGATGATATTCATACGGCGCAGGGCCACCGGAGATATTCACAAAGGAAATGCTTCCACCCTGATCATTACAATCTGCCTCTGAATCGGACAGTTGATTGATCACCGGCGCAGTGATAGCTTCAGTCACTTTCACTGTATCACTCGCCTCACAGCCATTGGTATTGTTTATGATATGCAGTATATAGGTACCCTTGCTATTTACTGTCGGTGTGAGTGTACTGCCTCCGGATGAGATGATCCCATCTGCTGTCTGCCATTGTACCAGTAAGCCTACATTTCCGGAATTGACACTGCCATCCAGGAGAATGGTTTTAATCTTACAATTCAATGTCTTATCACTACCTGCCATTGCTGTCAGGACATCAATATCTGATTTTACCTCAACCTGTTGTTCAGCGGTACATCCATTTTCTGCATCAGTTACTGTGATAAAGTAAATGCCTGGCCGATCCACAGTGACTTGATCTGAGTTACCTCCGCTGATAATATTGCCATTCACTGTGCTCCATTGAAATGAATAATTAGGGGCTGTATTTTGTAGACTGACAGTAACTTGCTTTACTGCACAAGTCAACAGTGCCGGGGACTGTATCGTGAAGGGAGGTGATATCGTATTTTGTGCAACTACTATCGAGCCCTGAGCTTTGCATCCTGAGGTTTTATTCTCCACTTCGATGAGGTATGTTCCACCTCGATTTACTCTGATAAATGTGTCAATGTTGCTTAGTATATTTCCATCAATGGTGGACCATTTTATCACAGGAAGATTTCCGCCATTTGTCCAGGTGGCTATCACGTCCACCTGCGGATTTCTACATGTAACGGTAAGATTCTGAGGTAGGATTATGAGCGGTTTATCACTATTTAGAGTTACTAGTACGGTGTCTTCATCATAGCAATTATTGATCAGATTAGTCACTCTGAATATATACATTCCCGGATCTGAGATATTAAGAGAAGTTGTATTGTCGGGGCCTAATATAGTTCCGTCGGTTGTAGTCCATTTTAATCGGATCTGACTGGACGGATCATTGGAAGAATATGTAGCTGAGATGCTGGTCGTCGTCTGAGTACAATCCAGTATTACATCTGCACTGGCTGAAGCTATTGGCTGATCAGGAGAGCCTACTACTTCTACCTCGGTAGAGTCGATACAGTTATTAGCGGGGTTTACTACGATTACTGTATAGATTCCCGCTTTATCTACCAGGATATTATTACCATCAGAATTTCCTACAATATTTCCACTATCTGTCTTCCATTGGTAGCCGGCATTTGGTATGGGATTGGTGAGGGAAGAACTTACATTTATACTGATTCGGGTGCAGGTGATGGTATCGACTGTATTGATGGAGATATCAGGCCTGTTGACGTCGGCTTTTACTAATACAGTATCACTTGCAGTACAGTAATTGAGCGTATCTATCACAGTGAATATATAAATTCCGGGATCCATTGCCTGGATGGTTAACTGTGTCGGATTTGAAATGGTTGCATCGGGGCTGGTCCATTCGGTAATAAATTTGGAGGCGGGTGAACTAACCGTTCCGGTCAATGGAACACTAGCCTGGACACAGGTAATAATTTTATCTGACCCTGCATTTACTACCGGTTTAGTTTTATTTTCAGTTACAGTAATTGTTTTGGTAACCGAACATCCCACACCATTTATTATTTCAAAAGTGTAGATTCCACCTTTATCTACTTTGATATTTTTTATGGTATCTATACCGATGATATTTCCATTTGTTGTTTTCCATTTATAGTGCAATCCATTATCCGGATTTATACTTGCATAGAGGGTTACAGTATCATTTTTACAATTTATATCCGCATCCTTAGAAAGGTTCATGTTGACATTAAAGCCGGTTCGATTGACTACAAATGATGCGGTATCGATACAGCCATTTAGTAGACTGGTTACAGTCAGAGTATAAGTGCCTTCTTTGTCTAGCTGGACTATATTATTTATATCAGTACCGACTATATTTCCATCAATAGTAAACCATTCATATGTGAGCGGTGGAGTAAGCGAAAGTGTACCGCTAAGTGTACCCAGATCATTCTGACAGTCCAGGCCTTGCAGCTGAGTGATGATAGCGGTAGGAGCTGCTTTATCTTCGTTGATATTTATAGATAAGCTGGTAAATGTGCATGTCTTGCCGCTGTAGGTGATCGATAGATTCAGCTGGTAGTTTCCCGGTTTATCAACAATTATCGACGGTGATCCCTGGCCGGAAACTATTGATCCTACATCAGTAACCCATCCGTACACAATAGTGTAATTTGGATCGGGATTCCCGGAGTTGTCCACGTAATTGGAATTTATTCCTACTAGAGAATTATTACAATCCAGATCACCGGTCTTATCCAAGAAAACATTGAAATCTAATACAAGTAAGTTTAGATGAACTACAGTATCACATGGATTACCATTTTTATTGTAAGTGTACACTCCTGTGGTAGAGAAATTATTCCCATTTCCACCATTAAACACATCTCCATCACATAGGATCGCATCGATAAATTTCTCAGCCTTTGGAGTTACATCCAGATTGATGGTCCTCACTGACTCACAGCCATTGGATGCAATAAATGTTTCAGTATAAGTTCCGCTTTGTGTGAATGTATTTCCTTCAGGAGAGGTAAAAGTTTTCCCCTCACAAATATTTGGATTGATGGTATCATTTTGAGGACTGGTGTCATCAATCACAGCAGAAGCATAGCAAAATGACTGCTTATTGACAGATCCCCCTGTAGAAGCTGTTAGTCCCCAGTAAACTACGGTATTTCCGCCGAAACAATTATTTACAATATCCAGATTCGACTTTGAGATTGTCAGAACTCCGTCGAAATATACGCTAAAGTTCAGCGTAGCCGGATCCCAAATATACTTCACTGCATGATCAGCACCATCTTCTACATTTCCACCACCCAAAATTTCCGGCCCTACAATAGGTATATCAAAATCACCATTATAATAAAAGGTGGTGTGGTCCTGAGGTGGATCACCATGCTCTGCATTTTGCCAGGTATCGAATGTGATGATAAAAGAATTTGGAATCCCCAGCGCACCGATTCCTCCGCCTGACTGCCCACACCCCGGTGCAGTGGAATAAACCATGCAAATGCCATCAGCACCGTTGGCATCCAGTGTACCAAAATTCAGCGTAAATTCCATTTCAAATGGTAAGCTAAAGTCTATCGAAATATTATACCAGGAGCAACCCTTCTGGGTTTGTTGAGCGGGAGTGAGTTGGACACAATTACTTGAGGTATTATATGCACTTCCCGAATTGGTAAAGTTACTCGCATTTGGGTCTGTTATCCTTATCTTAAAAGTGCCGGCAGCTCCTGCTTCAGACCACACCCTGATATAATACGTAGTGCCGGGTGTTAAACTGGTCAGTGTAACACCTGGGTTGGGATCTGTTCCGCATTTTTGATCCTCACGACAGATTATTTCGGTGGGACTACTACAGGCACCATTGTAAATAGCCATTGCAGGATCTGAACAAGTGAGGCCTTTTACTTCAATAGTAACGGAAGCACCAGGTGGTGCGACAAATGAAAACCAAATATCCGGGTCATTATAAGTGCCACATGATGGCGCAGAGATACCCGATGGACTCTCCGACGTAAGATCATGTGTGCTGAAAAAGATGGAATTATTTGAGAGCGGTATGGCAGAACAGGGATCATTGGCTATGCCATGGAGAGGTAGTGATACTAATGGTATAAGAAAGAGGGGAAATAATAGTTGAATAAGGCCAGTGCGATGCGTGAATTTCATTTAAATGAAGATATATTGTACTTTATGCGGAAAAATACGAATTTTATATCTTTCGTGAAATGTTTAACCAAACCAAATTATAGAAAAGTGGCTAAATCGACTATACAGGAAATGTAAAATTTAGTCGCGAGGTCGATATTTTGCCTGATATACAAGGATTATACCGAGAATAATCATAGTGAGTTTCACCAAAATTGAGATTCTAGAATCCCAAGTATCAAGAAAACGAAGAAAAACAAACTGCACGCCCACTACCGTCAGCAGGATAGATACAAATCCGAGCATGAAAAGTAAAAAACCTATTATGGATTGTAAATCTTGTTTATTCATATTAAAACCAACCTGATTTACCCCGACCTTTTTTTATTCCCAAAACTCCCAATAGGCCTCGGGTGAGTTCGCGAGCCACTGTGCGACCTATCTGGCGAGTTGTAGTACTTTCCATTACATCTTGCAAGATGCTCTTGTCTTTTGATTTGCCTGTGGTGGTCTCTTTGGGTGGAGTTCGCTCTAAAGCATCCTGTATTTTTGCGCTCAGGATCTCGTATGCACTGACGCGATCAACGGTAGTATTATATTTGGCGATGAGGTGAGATTGATTATTAATTGCATTTATTTCATCTGAAGTCAATATATCCATGCGTGATTCAGGTGCACGTAACATGGTATGCACCACCGGAGTGGGAATTCCTTTCTCATTCAGCGCAGTCACGAGTGCCTCTCCAATACCCAGATTAGTGATGATTTCATTCAAATTATAAAAATCACTCAGTGGAAAGTTTTCTGATGTAAGTTTAATGTCTTTACGGTCCTTGGCAGTAAAAGCTCGTAGTGCATGCTGCACTTTCAGGCCCAGCTGTCCCAGCACTGCGGCAGGTACATCGGAAGGACTCTGAGTGATAAAAAATATGCCTACACCCTTGGATCTGATTAATTTGATCGTAGTGGTGATCTGGTCCAGTAGAGTTTTGCTCGCTTCATCGAATATCAAGTGAGCTTCATCAATAAACAAAACTAACTTGGGCTTATCCAGGTCACCTACTTCCGGAAATGTGCTATACACTTCAGCCAGCAGTTGCAACATGAATGTAGAGAAGAGTTTTGGCTTATCTTGTATATCTGTAAGCCTAATGATAGAGACTATACCCTCTCCATCAGAAGTACGACGCATCAGATCAGAAACGTCAAAGGAGGGCTCCCCAAAGAATATAGAAGCATCCTGTTGCTCTAATTCCAGCATTTTACGCATGATAGTGCCGGTGGAAGCCGGTGAGATGGTGCCGTATTGAGCGGTTATTGCCTGCTTGCCTTCATTAGTTAGATATTGCAGCGTCTTCTTAAAGTCTTCCAGATCTAGTAGTGGGAGAGAATTGTCATCACAATATTTAAAAATAAGTGCGACTACTCCTTGTTGGGTTTCATTTAATCCCAAAATTTTAGAAAATAAAATGGGCCCAAATTCAGTCACCGTAGCTCTTATGCGGACACCCGGTTCATTAGACAAGGAGAGGAACTCCACCTGTGAGGCATGTGGTGTGAATGGTATTTTGATTTTTTCCATCCTTTGAGTGATCTTATCATTGGTAATCGCCTCGGCGGCAATTCCACTCAGGTCACCCTTTACATCCATAAGAAGTGAAGGCACTCCCTGACGGGCTAACTGCTCGGCGATGATTTGTAATGTCTTTGTTTTGCCTGAACCAGTAGCACCGGCAATAAGTCCATGCCTGTTTAGCATCTTGAGTGGTATCTGAACTATTGCCTCGGGGAATACATTTCCATCGTGCATACCTGCACCCAGTACCAGTGATGCCCCTTTGGTCTGATAACCGGCAAGCATGGCATCTACAAAATTATTTGGCTCACTCATCATAAATATTTACTCAAACTTACGATAAAATTAAGTTTTAGGCATCGGATGAATTAAATGATATGACAGAATGCATTGATTGTATATATTTGAATGTATGAAATGGATTTTTATTTGGCTACTTCTCTTAGTTCACTATGCAGCACATAGTCAGCAGGGCAATAAGCTGTTCATCAACGGGTACACCCATGGCCTTTCTGAAGCCAATCTTTCCGAAGCCAATTTTCTAGCAGGAGGTCTCAATCCTGCATGTCTGGGATACACCGATTCCTGGAATCTCCAGGCAGGCGCTATGCAGTCATTTCTGCTTAAGAATCTTTATAATGCGCACCTTGCCACAGATTTTAGACTAAATAAAAATCAGGTAGCAGGAGTCAGCTTTTATTATGGTGGAAAGACCATTTATCATGAACTTCAACTCACCGCTGCATATAGTTTACGTCTGGCAAAGCACACATACATCGGTCTGGCACTTCACGGAATGAGTTTTGTTGCCCCCGAAGTAAAAGCACATTATTCAGGTACGTTTACGCTGGGTATTCAGTCTATGATAGGGGAGGAGGTGAGTCTGGGAATGTCGACCTTTAATCCAGTAGGCTTCTTCCGCGAAGAAAAAAATAATGATCTCAGCCGACAAGTTGCTCTGGGAGTGGGATATTATCCCGCTGATTACTTAGCTTTTTTTCTCTCTGGTCGACTGACTAATGAATATCCGCTTTCTATCTCAGGAGGTGTAGCCTACACGATAAATAAGAGATTACAACTTTATGTTAGTGCTTCCTCGCAGCCGGCTCAGTTTGGCGTCGGTATTGGATATAGGTTGAGTGACAAGAGCAGACTGGATCTTAGTGCCACACAACATTTACAACTGGGCCTTTCGCCCGCTTTTTCATATGCTTATGGTAAATAATCTCCTATTTGTTGTAGCTACTCCCTTTGAGATAGCTCCGCTCCATACCTGGCTGGAAGAATCGACTAAAAAGGTCGCAGATAATATCTATAATATGAAAGGTCTGACGATAACTATCTTGGTCACCGGAGTAGGCACCTTTAATATGAGCTTCCAGTGTGGAAAGCTTTTTGGTAGTGGGTACAAGCCCCAGCTTGCTGTGAATGCCGGCCTGGCAGGGAGCTTTGATACTGCTCTTGAACTCACCACAGTGGTCAATGTATATAAGGATACTTTTGCTGATGTGGGTGTATATGAAAAGGACGGCTCGTTTACATCTATTTTCGATCTGGAGCTGATCAAGCCCGATGTCATCCCATTTAAGCAAGGATGGTTGGAGAATGACTCGCATTTAGCTTCTTTCTTACCAAATAAGACAGCGATAACGGTCAATGCAACTTCAGGTGATGAGGCACGGATCAAAGTTCTGAAAGATAAGTACAACGCAGATTTGGAATCAATGGAAGGCGCTTCCTTCGCGCATGCCTGTCAGATGAGTAGCATTCCATATCTTCAGATTCGTGTTTTATCCAACTATGTAGAACCACGGAATCGAATGAATTGGAAAATAGACCAGTCTATTGCCCGGCTCAATGAAGTATTAATCCATATGGTGCAGGCTTATGCAGCTCCATAGAAGAGATATATAGAAGATTCATTTTGAAAGAACCTGATATTTTTATATTATTGACACAAAATTGTAAAATATGCCACGTTCAAATAGAGGATTTCACGGTAAAAAAGGAAATTTTAGACAAGGTACTGTGCGTACTACCGGAGAACCTGAAGTCAAACTTACCAAAGAACAATTAGCGCAAGACGCCGCAGATCGAAAGAAATTTTTCATGATATTGGGAGTTTTAATCGTATTCATCCTGCTCATTATTTATTTCTTGATGATGCGCAATCTATAGCGGATAGCACTTACTACAAGATCAGTTGATTGCAGCCACTTTATATTTCTGACCCTTGCTATTTTCCTCCTGTCAGTATCCTAGAGGCTGCAGTGAAAAATGCTAACTGGAACTGGTGTGATACAGATCAGTATCGTAAACACAGCTTTCGTAATGCTTGTTATATATTGACAGCTCAGGGACGTAAACTGCTCTCAGTACCGGTGAGAAAAGGTAAATCATTGCAACTGACCAGAGATGTCTTAATCTCTTATGATGAGGCCTGGCAGCTGAAGCACCTACGTGCCCTTCAGACAGCCTATGGCAACACTACCTTCTTTCCACACTTTATTGACGATCTGACCTTAATTCTTGAAGCCAAGCCAAAATATCTCTTGGACCTAAATCTCAGCATAGTTCATTGGCTTCTCAATATTCCCAAATATAGGAAAATCTGCTTTTCACTGGAGGATCATATGCCGGAAGGGCATATCAACCTACCCTTAGATCGAAGAAATTACGAAATGATAAAGGTCGAGCCCTATGTACAACTTTTCTCAGTGGATAACTTCCAAAATAACCTCTCAATCTTAGATAAATTATTTCAGGCTTGGTAAGGCGGTATTTATTAATATAGCTAAACTGGCAAATATTGGAGAGTTGATTAAAATGATACATATAATAAGCTTGTAATCAATCCGATGTGAATTTTAACCTAGGTTATTAAAGCAATTTCTAAAAATCGATAGACTAATTTTAAGTTTTTTTAAAACCATTTACAATTAAGATATGTTTCGTTTGGGATTTTGTGACAATCAATTGTTAAAAAAACCTTGGACTTAGATTATTAACAAAACAAACTTAAAAACATGAAAAAAGTAA
>Ga0073900_10001417_pt1 | contig 13349 bp, 12 predicted proteins | sample KloWWTmetKNB5Kit_FD_66666 | JGI IMG/M metagenome (GOLD analysis project Ga0073900, IMG submission 66666) | Active sludge microbial communities from Klosterneuburg, Austria, studying microevolution and ecology of nitrifiers - Klosterneuburg... | ecosystem: Engineered > WWTP > Aerobic digester >...
GCACACGGACCTCGATCTCGACCAGGGCCTGCTGGAGACGCTCGGCAGCAGGCTTCATCAGGGCGCAATGGAAGGGCGCGCTGACGGGCAGCAGAACGGCACGTTTTGCCCCCTTGGCCTTGGCAATGACAATGGCCCGCTCGACCGCAGCCTTGGATCCGGCGATCACGATCTGCCCCGGAGAGTTGAGATTGGCTGCAGAAACCACATCTCCCTGAGCCGCCTCGGCACAGGCCTCAATGGCCTGGGCTTCGTCGAGCCCCAGCAGCGCAGCCATGGCGCCTTCGCCCTGCGGCACGGCCTCCTGCATGGCCTGGGCGCGCAGGCGCACGAGCTTGACGGCCTCTGCAAAATCGAGGGCGCCAGCAGCAACCAGCGCCGAATACTCACCGAGGCTATGGCCGGCGACGAGGGCCGGAACAGCACCACCCCGGGCAATCCACTCACGATACACGGCGATGCCGGCAGTCAGCATCAGCGGCTGGGTGTTGACCGTCTGGGCCAGCACGTCGGCGGGGCCTTCGGCAATCATCTGCCAGAGATCCTGACCGAGGGCATCGGAGGCCTCTGCGAAGGCCTGACGGATCACTGCGGATTCGCCATAGGCGGCCATCATGCCGACCGACTGGGAGCCCTGCCCCGGAAACACAAAAGCAAAATTCATCGTTCCCTACCTTTGGTTTGGCTTGCGAAGCGGATTGATATGGCGCAGAACCAGCTCAGAACTGGATGAGGGCAGCACCCCAGGCGAAGCCACCGCCAATCCCCTCAAGGATGACCTTGTGACCCGGCTGGATACGTCCATCACGCACGGCCAGATCCAGCGCCAGCGGGATCGATGCCGCCGAGGTGTTGCCATGCATGGCGACGGTAGCGATGACCTTGTCCATGGACAGGCCAAGACGCTTGCCAGTGGCCTGGATGATGCGGATGTTGGCCTGATGGGGAATCAGCCAATCCACCTCGTCGAGGCCAAGTCCACCCAGCGTGGCCACTTCACGCGCCACATCGGCCAGCACCTTGACGGCAAACTTGAACACAGCCTGCCCGTCCATGCGCAGGAAGGGGTCACCGGTGACTGCGCCGCAACTGACCTGGCCTGGCACACACAGGATTGGGTTGTGAGTGCCGTCAGCGTGCAGGGCCGAGGCCAGGATGCCGGGCGCCTCCGAGGCCTCCAGCACCACCGCACCGGCGCCATCACCGAAGAGCACACAGGTGCCACGATCATTCCAGTCGAGGATGCGCGAGAACACTTCTGCGCCTACCACCAGCGCACGCTTGTGGCTTCCCGAGCGGATGAACTTCTCGGCGGTGGTCAGCGCATAGGCGAAGCCTGCGCATACCGCCTGCAGATCAAAGGCTGCCCCCCCGTTGCGGATGCCCAGCTTGGCCTGCAGCAGGGTCGCCGTACTCGGGAAGATATAGTCCGGCGTTGAAGTCGCGACGATGATCAGGTCAATGTCGGACGCCTGACACCCAGCCGCCTCAATGGCCCGGATGCTGGCCTCGTAGGCCAGTTGACTGGCGGTGACATCAGGTTCGGCAAGGTGACGGGAACGGATACCGGTACGCTCGGCGATCCACTCGTCGGAGGTATCGATCCCGCGCGCCACCAGATCGTCATTGGTCACCGGCTCGCCGGGGAGGTAGCTCCCGGTCCCGGCCACTCGTGCATAGATCATGCGGCAGACCTTTCGCGTTCCATGCGCTCGCTGATGCGCTCGATGAGTCGGTTTCGGGCCGCCTCAGCCGCCCGCCAGATGGCCTGTTCAAAGGCAAAGGAATCAGCCGCCCCGTGGCTCTTCACCACCACACCACGCAGGCCGAGCAGGGCCGCACCGTTGTAGCGCCGGGAGTCCAGCTTGTGTTTGAAGCCCTTCAGGGCAGACATGGCGAAGACCGCTGCCAGCTTGGTCAGCCAGTTGCGTGAGAACTGCTCGCGCAGGAAGGTCGCCATCATCTGGGCCAGCCCCTCCGAGGTCTTCAGGGCCACATTACCGACGAAGCCATCACAAACGACCACATCGACAGTGCCCTTGTAGATATCGTTGCCCTCGACATTACCGTAGAAGTTGAGACCGCTCTTGCGCAGCAACTCGCCGGCCTGCTTGACCGCTTCGTTACCCTTGATCTCTTCCTCGCCGATATTGAGAAGCCCTACGCTGGGGCGCTCGTTGTGCTCAACCGCCGCAACCAGCATGGCCCCCATGATGCCGAACTGGAGCAGATGCTCCGGCGTGCAATCCACGTTGGCTCCCAGATCAAGGACATGGGTCTGGCCACGCAGCGTCGGCAGGGTGCTGCAGATCGCGGGACGATCGATCCCGGGCAGCGTCTTGAGGACAAACCGGGAGATCGCCATCAGCGCCCCCGTATTGCCCGCCGACACCGCGGCCTGAGCCTCGCCAGACTTGACGAGATCCACAGCCACCCGCATCGAAGAGTCTTTTTTGTTGCGCATGGCCAGCGCAGGCGCTTCATCCATGCCAACCACTTCGGAGGCACGCTGGATGCGTAAACGCTCACCAAATTCGGCCAGGGCCGTCCCCAGGTGAGGCTCAATGGCCTCGGCGCGCCCGACCAGCACGATACGGGTATCGCGATCGACCCGCATGAAATGCAGGGCGGCGGGGACGGTCACCGAGGGGCCGTGATCGCCCCCCATACAGTCAATCGACAGGGTGACAGTCATTCGGCGCAGTGATATGGATACATGTATAAAAACGGCGCGAGCGCCCGAGGGCGCCGCGCCGCTTCCAGACCGGGGGGATTACTCGCCCTTGGCCTTGGCAACCTTCTTGCCACGATAGACGCCGGAGGGCGACACGTGGTGGCGCAGATGCACTTCACCGGTGGTCGGCTCGACGGCCAGCGGGGGCGCCACGAGGAAATCGTGGGAACGATGCATACCGCGCTTGGACGGGGACTTCTTGTTCTGTTGGACAGCCATGAAAAACTCCTTGAGGAATACTTAAACCTTGCCGCGCAACTGGCGCAGAACGGCGAAGGGCGAAATCTCTTCATCGTCGCCGGCTTTCACCGGCGGCTCGCAATCATCGTGACGCGGAACCAAGGGCAGGGACAGCAACAACTCGTCCTCAACCAAGGCAAGCAGATCGGTCAGCGGCTCTACCTCAAGGGCATCCACTTCGTCATTCTCCAGCTCGTCGTCCGGCAATGCGTCACCGGCGCGCAGCAAAAGAAGGCGATTACTGACTTCACATGGCCACACCAGAGCCTCAAGACAGCGCTGGCACTGCAAAACCAGATCTGCCCGGACCAACAATTCGACGTAGAGCTTGCCTCCGTCGTCCCGCTCGCCCTGAAACTCGAATTCCACCGACCCCACCGGCTCCAGCAAGGACTCAGCCAAACGGCCGAGACGCTCCACCGGCACCGCGCTCTGCACGCGACGTCCGTCTTTGGCTAACGCCCGCAGGTCAATCACGAAGCTTTCTTGCGACATAAGCGCGGCATGATATTATTTTCGGCTGCCTGTGTCAAAACTCTGCTACACCCCTCGCTCACCTCGTCGCCCCCCCTGAGCCCCATCCATGAAACTCGTCCTCGCCTCCACCTCGGCCTATCGCCGGGAACTGCTCGACCGCTTCGGCCTGCCCTTCGAGATCGCCCGCCCCGATATTGACGAATCCCCTCTGCCCGACGAAGCACCCCGGGCCACGGCCGAGCGCCTGGCCATCGGAAAGGCGAAAGCCGTGGCTGCACAGTTCGACGACGCGCTGATCATCGGCAGCGACCAGGTGGCCAGCATGGGCGAGCAGCGCTTCGGCAAGCCTGGCACACAGGAACGCGCCGTGGCGCAACTGCGGGCGATGAGTGGGCGCAGCGTGATTTTTGATACTGCACTGGCCGTGCTCAACACCCGCAGCGGCCACATTCAGGTAGACGTCATCCCCACCGAAGTCCGTTTCCGCGCCCTGTCCGATGACGAGATCGTCCGCTACGTGGAGCGCGAGCGCCCCCTCGACTGTGCGGGCAGCGCAAAATCCGAAGGGCTGGGGATCACCCTGCTCGACGCCCTGAGCGGCAACGACCCGAACGCACTGGTCGGCCTGCCCCTGATCGCCCTGGCACGCATGCTGCGCAACGAAGGCCTGACCCTGCCCTGACGATGCGTAAAGGCACCCTCTACCTGATCCCCGTCAGCCTCGGCCCCAGCCCCAGCAGCCTGACAACCCCCACAGACGTTGCGACCCGGGCACGCAGCCTGAATTACTTTGTCGTCGAGAACGCCAAGACAGCCCGCGCCGAACTGAAACGACTGGAGCACCCGGCGCCGCTGCGCGATCTGGACATCCGGGAACTACCCGAAAAGCCTGGCGCAGCAGACCTGGACGGACTGCTTGCCCCCCTGCTCGCCGGCCTCGATGCCGGACTGATGTCGGAAGCCGGCTGCCCTGCAGTCGCAGACCCGGGCGCACTCCTAGTCCGCCGCGCCCACGAAAAGGGCATCTCGGTTGTCCCGCTGGTCGGCCCCTCATCCCTGCTCCTGGCCCTGATGGCATCGGGGCTCAACGGACAGAGCTTCGCCTTTCACGGCTACCTTCCGGTCGATGAAGAGGCGCGCAACAAACGCATCCGCGAACTGGAAGCGGAGTCGGCACGCCACGCCCGCACCCAGCTGTTCATCGAAACGCCCTATCGCAACGAACGCATGTTCGAAGCCCTGCGCAGCACCTGCCGGCCCGACACCCGCCTGTGCGTGGCCCGAGACCTGACCCTGGAGAGCGAATCGATCTCCACGCGCACCATCGCCGACTGGAAGCAGGCCTCACCCCCAGACCTGGCCCGGCGCCCCACGGTATTCCTGATCCTCGCGGCCTGAGTCCGCCCAACCGGCAGACGCCAGCTCACTCGACCAGATAGACCGCGCCGTCCCGCTCCTCGACCCGCAGCGGCACCAGGCGGGCACCACGACACGGCCCGGAAACACAGTAGCCCGTCTCCGGCTCGTACATGGCGCCGTGAGTCGCACAGATCACATACAAGCGGGAGTCATCGAAGAACTTGCCGGGCAACCAGTCCAGCTCCACTGGCACATGGGCACAGCGATTGAGGTAGGCATGCACCCGCCCCTGAAAGCGCACGACGAAGGCCGGCTCCTCGCCAGTCACACGTGTCACGCTGAAGCGAACACCATCCTCCCCCTCGCGCACATCCTCCGACCTGCAGATCACGCATGCGCCTCCAGCCAGGCACGCAGCTCGGCAGGGGTGTGCACGCAGGCCAAAGGGGCCTCCGCAAGCAACTGCTCGACAGGATGCGCACCAAAACTGACCGCCAGCCCGGCCACCCCGGCATTCCTGGCCATCTGCAGGTCGTGGGTGGTGTCGCCGATCATCAGGGTGACGTCCCGCGCCACGCCCAATTCATCCATCAGCTCTTCGAGCATGGCCGGATGGGGTTTGGAGAAGCACTCATCGGCACAACGGGTGGCGTGGAAGAAGCGCCCCAAGCCCGAAAACTCGAGCGCACGCGCCAGACCCTTGCGACTCTTGCCGGTCGCCACAGCCAGGCTATAACCCTGCCCGTGGAGCGATTCGATCAGCGCATGGGTGCCTTCGAAAAGCGCAAGCTCATGATCACCTGACAGGTAATGATGGCGGTAACGCTCCACCATCGCCGGACAATCCGTCTCGGCCAGTTCCGGGACCGCATGCCGCAGCGCATCCACCAGGCCCAGACCAATGACGTGCCGCGCCCGCGCATCCGTCGGCACCGGTAGCCCCAGGTCGGCACTGGCCGCCTGGATGGCGCGGACGATGGCCGCCGCCGAATCCATCAGCGTGCCATCCCAGTCGAAGACGATCAGTTCAAAACGCTTAGCCATACTCCCTCTCCCGGGTCTGCTCGACAAAGGCCACGAAGCCCTCCAGTTCGGCCGGCAGCGGCGCAGAGAGTTCAATCGTCTGGTCGGTCAACGGATGCCGGAACGCCAGCTTCGCGGCGTGCAGGAACATCCGCTTCAGCCCCTCCTTTTCGAGTTGCTTGTTCAGCGCGAAATCACCGTACTTGTCGTCGCCGCACAAAGGAAAGCCAAGATGGCTGAGATGGACGCGGATCTGGTGGGTCCGGCCGGTCTTCAGCTCCACCTCCACCAGACTGTAGCCATTCCAGCGTTTCACCAGCCGGACGATGCTATGCGCGGGCTTGCCCTCCGGATTCACGCTGACGCGGCGCTCCCCGTTTTCCAGCAGATACTTGTGCAGCGCCAGCCTGACGTGCTGCTGCTGATTAAGCCAGCGCCCCGCCACCATGGTCAGGTAACGCTTCTGTACCTTGCCGTCACGCATCATGTCGTGGAGCACAGTGAGGGCACTGCGCTTCTTGGCGACGATCAGGAGGCCTGAAGTCTCGCGGTCGAGACGATGCACCAGCTCTAGGAACTTCGCCTCCGGGCGCTGACGGCGCAGCTGCTCGATGAGACCGAAACTGACGCCGCTCCCGCCGTGCACTGCCAGACCGGCAGGCTTGTCGAGGACAAGCAGGGCCTCGTCCTCAAAAACGATGTCAAAAGCCTTGCCCACCGGCACGGGCGCTGCCGCAGTCTTGTCCGCCAGGCGGATAGGGGGAATGCGCAGCTCGTCCCCCTCCTGCAGGCGGTAGGTCTGATCGACACGCCGGCTATTCACCCGCACCTCGCCACTGCGCAGGATGCGATAGATGTGGCTCTTGGGCACACCCTTGCAGATCCGCACCAGGAAGTTGTCGATGCGCTGCCCCGCACTGCCTTCATCCACGCGGGTATGGCTTACTGCGGGAGCTTTACTCAAGGCCATCTTTTTGAAATATACTAATTAACGGTTTTTTCGGTCCTGATGCGTCGCGCTCACCTGTAGCTGTGTTGGCAGATTTCAACACCGGTCCGCGTCGTCCCAGAGCGACTCAACGCCTGGATATCCAGCGCCTTCACCGCTCCCGAGAAAATCACAGGAAGGTCCGTCGCCAGACAAAAAGAGGGCGATGGTACTGTATTCGACAATAAACTTGTACCAATTGCGCGCAGGCGCACACGCAGATTGACGGCCCTGAAACCGGGAGCCGCGAAGCACGCCAGGCAAGCAGGCCCGAGGTCGCAACGAGAGATGCCGTCGTACCCGTGAGTACGCCCCGTCCTCGAATGGCGAGACCAGGCGACGCAGCAAGCACTTCGCAGACCCCCAGCGTATATCGCGGTTCAGGGTACAAAAGACGAATCCCGCCACCCACTTTAGTTTGTTTCCCCCCGATGAAGGATAGTCGCGAAAACGCCAAACTAAGTCACCGCAGTTAAGCGGGTGGCGCGCTTCGTCCTGCCCGTGTGCCGCGCGGGAGAAGAAGACGAATGAAGCGCATGCTCTTCAACGCGACGCAGGCCGAGGAACTCCGCGTTGCCATTGTTGACGGTCAAAAACTGATTGACCTCGACATTGAATCGGCCGCCAAGGAACAACGCAAAAGCAACATCTACAAAGCCGTCATCACGCGCATTGAGCCCAGCCTCGAAGCCGCGTTTGTCGACTACGGCGCCGAACGCCACGGCTTCCTGCCGTTCAAGGAAATTTCCCGCTCCTACTTCCAGCCCGGCGTGGAAGCCAGCCGTGCCTCCATCAAGGAAGCCCTCAAGGAAGGCCAGGAGCTGATCGTCCAGGTCGAGAAGGACGAACGGGGTAACAAGGGCGCAGCCCTGACCACTTTCGTTTCCCTGGCCGGCCGTTACCTGGTGCTGATGCCCAACAACCCCCGTGGCGGTGGCGTATCCCGTCGCGTCGAGGGTGACGAGCGTGCCGAGCTGCGTGACGTCATGGACCAGCTCGAAGTGCCCGGTGGCATGAGCCTGATCGCCCGTACCGCCGCCATCGGCCGCAACGCCGAAGAGCTGCAATGGGACTTGAACTACCTCTTGCAGCTGTGGCGCGCCATTGACGGCGCCGCCCAGTCCCAGGACGGCGCTTTCCTGATCTATCAGGAAGGCAGCCTGGTCATTCGCGCCATCCGCGACTACTTCCAGCCCGACATCGGCGAGATCCTGATCGACACCGACGACGTGTACGAGCAGGCCCGCCAGTTCATGGCCCACGTGATGCCGCAGAACGTTAACCGCGTGAAGCGCTACCACGACGACGTGCCGTTGTTCTCGCGCTTCCAGATCGAGCATCAGATCGAGTCGGCCTACTCGCGCCAGGTCAGCCTGCCCTCCGGCGGCGCCATCGTGATCGACCACACCGAGGCCCTGGTCTCCGTGGACGTGAACTCCGGTCGCGCCACCCGTGGTGCCGACATCGAGGAAACCGCCTTCAAGACCAACTGCGAAGCCGCCGACGAGGTGGCCCGCCAGCTGCGCCTGCGCGACCTGGGTGGCCTGATCGTCATCGACTTCATCGACATGGAGTCCCAGAAGAACCAGCGCGAGGTCGAGAACCGCCTGCGTGACGCCCTGCGCTACGACCGCGCCCGCGTCCAGACGGGCAAGATCAGCCGCTTCGGCCTGCTCGAACTGTCCCGCCAACGCCTGCGCCCGGCCCTGGCCGAGACCAGCTACATCCCCTGCCCGCGCTGCAACGGCACCGGCCATATCCGCAGCACCGAATCCTCGGCCCTGCACATCCTGCGCATCCTCGAAGAAGAGGCGATGAAGGACAACACTGGTGCCCTGCACTGCCAGGTGCCGGTCGACGTCGCCACCTTCCTGCTCAACGAGAAGCGCGACGATATCGCCAAGATCGAAGTGCGCCACAAGGTCGGCCTGGTGCTGATCCCCAACCGCCACCTCGAAACGCCGCAGCACGAGATCATCCGCCTGCGCCACGACCAGCTCAACCTCGAAGACAGCGTCCTGCCGAGCTACCGCATGGCCACCAAGCCGGCCGACGAATCCTACTCGCCGCCGTCGGCCAACACCGATCGCCCGGTGCGCCAGGAAGCCGCTGTCAAGGGCATCACTCCGGATCAGCCGGCCCCCATCGTGGAAGCGAAGGCAGTGCCGGCCCCCGCCCCCGTACCGGAAAGCCAGCCCGGCCTGCTGTCCCGCATCTTCGCCTTCTTCCGGGGCGAGAAGCAGCCCGAACCCGCCCCGGTAGTCGTCCAGCCGGAAACGCCCCGCCGTGAATCCCGTCCGCGCAACGAACGCGGTCGCCGGGAAGGTCGCGAAGGCCGTGAAGGTCGTGGTCGCCGGGACGGCCCGCGTGAAGAACGTGGCGAGCGCAGCGATAGCCGTGAAACCCGGGACAATGGCAACCGCAACGCCCCCGAAGCCCAGACCGAGGCCCGCGAGAAGCCCCAGCGCCAGCGTGGCGAGCGCCAGGAGCGGGAAGGTCGCAACGGCGAGCGCACTGAGCGCGCCGAACGTGGTGAGAGAAATGAGCGCGGCGAACGGAGCGAACGCGGTGAACGTGGTCGCAACCGCAACGCCCAAACCCCGAAGCCTGCCGAGACCGAAGCCCTTGTTGCCACGGAGCAACTGACGGCCGTTGCAGTTGCGGCCGCCGTTGCGGCCCCGGAAGCCGCTGCAACCGTCGAAGGCGAAGCCGGTGCCGAACGCAGCCGCCGCAGCCGTCGCGGTCGTCGCGGCGGTCGTCGCAACGATGAAGCGGGCAGCAACGAAGCCGCCGCCCAGGGCGAACTGGAGATCGGCGAACAGGCTCAAACCACGGAAACCCCCGAGGTCGCGGTCAGCGCCGCAACGGAGGCGGTCGCCACCGAAGCCACCCCGGCACCGCTGCCGGTCGCGGAGGCTGCACCTGCCCAGGCCCCTGCTCCCTCAGACGCGGTGGAAGCCATCGCAACGGAGTCGACCGCTCCCGAGGCCACCCCGGCCGCTGCTCAAGCCCAGGAAGCCGTGGTCGCCGTCGCGGAAATGGCCTACACGGCGCCCGCAGCAGTTCAAGCCACCGGCCTCGACCTGATCGAGCAGGCTGTGGCTGCCACCCATCAGCCCGCAGTCGAGCTGCCCACCGAGGCGCCCGTCGCCACAATCGCGGAGCCCGAAGCCGTCGCTGCAGCCCCCGCGGAGGTGGCCGCCCCCAGCGCGGAGGTCGTCGAAGCGTCGCCGGCAGAGCCTGTTGTCGTCGAAGCACCGGCAGAAGTGTCGGTTTCGGTAGTCCAGGTAGAGCCTCAAGCGGCTAGCGCCGTCGAGGTGACCACCAAGGCCGCGCCCACGGCTATCGAACTGCCCGATCTGGAAGCCAGCGGGCTGGTAATGATCGAAACCCGGGCCGATTCGGTGAGCGCCGCCCAGGCAGCGACCCCCACCGAACCTGCACAGCCCCTCGGCCGCCGTCGCACCCGCAGCGCCGCTCCGATCGTCGAAGAGGCGCTGGTCCAGGTGGAAACCCAGAAGTAAGCATCAGCACCACAAGCAAAAGGCCAGTCCTGTGGGACTGGCCTTTTGCTTTTCTTCTTGCCCTGAAAGCAACAGATCAAGGGCTTCAGCTCACCGACTGGCGCCTCCGATTCACTTCCGGAAGGATGTCCTCGATCAGCCCCTGCACTGCGTCCTCGCAGAGATCCAGAACGGCGTCAAAGCCCTTCGCCCCACCATAGTAGGGATCAGGAACGTCATCTCGGCGTGAGCTGCGGGCGAAGCTCATAAACATGCGCACCTTGTGTTTGCAGCCATCAGGCGCCCTGTCTCGCAGATAATTGAAGTGATCCCGATCCATGGCCAGCACGAGGTCGAACTCAGCGTAATCCTTGGGTTGGACCTTGCGCGCCCGGAGACGGGAAAGATCGTAGCCCCGCCGCAGCGCGGCCGTCTGGGCCCGCGGATCCGGCGCCTCACCGGTGTGGTAGCCCTGGGTGCCGGCAGAGTCCACACCGACCACATCCTCAAGCCCCGCCATGGCCAGCCAGCGGCGTGCCACGCCCTCCGCCGTAGGTGACCGGCAGATATTGCCGGTGCACACGAACAGTATTTTCATTATGGGTGTCCCTCCTACCGGCAATTTAAACAGCCGGCGGGCGGAACGTACAAGCTCAAGGACCAATTTCTTCGGATTCTCTCAGCCAGTGGCGTCGGGTGAAGCGGATGCGTCGTGCCCTTCAGCACCGAATGCCTGCTGTCGCAGGCGGAAAAGCCGGTCGCGCGCCGCAGCAGCTTTTTCGAACTCCAGGTTGCGGGCGTGCTCCTGCATTTCCTTCTCGAGCTGACGGATGGTCTTGGCCAGCGCCTTTTCATCCAGAACCCCGTATTCGGCACGGGCTTCGGCGGCGTTGACAGTGGCATCCCCTGAACCTGCATCATAGACACCGTCAATGATGTCCTTTATGCGTTTTGTCACGGACTTGGGTGTAATTCCGTTAGCCGCATTGAAAGCCAGCTGCTTTTCGCGACGGCGCTCCGTTTCGCCCATGGCCGCCTTCATGGAATCGGTGATGCGGTCGGCGTAGAGAATCGCCGTACCGTGCAGGTGTCGCGCCGCCCGGCCGATGGTCTGGATCAGGGAGCGCTCCGAACGCAGGAAGCCCTCCTTATCCGCATCCAGGATGGCCACCAGGGACACCTCCGGGATATCCAGCCCCTCCCGCAGCAGGTTGATCCCCACCAGCACATCGAACTCCCCCAGGCGCAGGTCACGGATGATCTCAACCCGCTCCACGGTATCAATGTCCGAGTGCAGGTAGCGCACACGGATACCATTCTCGGCGAGGTACTCGGTCAGATCCTCAGCCAGGCGCTTGGTCAGTACCGTCACCAGGATCCGCTCCTGCACCGCCAGGCGCAGCTTGATCTCCCCCAGCAGATCATCGACCTGGGTGGTGGCCGGCTTCACGATGATGATCGGATCCACCAGGCCGGTCGGGCGTACCACCTGCTCCACCACCTGGCCCTGGTGTTCCTTTTCGTAAGCCGCCGGCGTCGCGGAGACAAACACGGTCTGGGGCAGCAGGCGCTCGAACTCCTCGAACTTGAGGGGCCGGTTGTCCATCGCCGAGGGTAGGCGGAAACCGTACTCAACCAGGTTTTCCTTGCGCGCCCGGTCGCCCTTATACATCGCCCCCACCTGGCCGATCGACACATGCGATTCATCGATGAACATCAAGCCATCCTTGGGCAGATAGTCGATCAGGGTCGGCGGCGCATCACCGGGGTTGCGCCCGGACATGTGGCGAGAGTAGTTCTCGATGCCCTTGCAGAACCCCAGTTCGTTCAGCATCTCCAGGTCGAAGCGGGTGCGCTGCTCGATGCGCTGGGCCTCCACCAGCTTGCCGGCCTTCTGGAAAGTCTCGATGCGCAGGCGCAGCTCATCCTTGATAGCCTCGAGAGCAGCCAGCACAGTGGCCCGCGGCGTCACGTAATGACTCGACGGATAGACAGTGAAGCGCACGATTTTCTGCTTGAGGTGGCCGGTCAGCGGGTCAAACAAGGTCAGGTGCTCGATTTCGTCGTCGAACATTTCCACGCGCAGGGCGTGCTCGGCGCTTTCGGCCGGATAGATGTCGATCACGTCGCCACGCACCCGGAAGGTACCGCGCTTGAAATCCACGTCCGCCCGGTCGTACTGCATCGCCACCAATCGCTGAACCAGATCGCGATGGACGATCTTCTCGCCTTCCCGCAGGTGCAGCACCATGCTGTGATAAGACTGCGGATCACCGATCCCGTAGATGCACGACACTGACGCCACGATCACCACATCCCGCCGTTCCATCAGACTCTTGGTGGCCGACAGGCGCATTTGCTCGATATGCTCGTTGATCGCCGAATCCTTCTCGATGAACAGATCGCGGGACGGCACGTAGGCCTCAGGTTGGTAGTAATCGTAGTAGCTGACGAAATACTCCACCGCGTTCTCCGGAAAAAACTCCCGGAACTCCGAATACAACTGCGCCGCCAGGGTCTTGTTGTGGGCCAGCACCAAGGCCGGACGGCCACAGCGGGCAATCACGTTGGCCATGGTGTAGGTCTTGCCGGACCCCGTCACACCCAGCAGGGTCTGGAACATCAGACCGTCGCCGATGCCCTCCACCAGCTTGCGAATCGCCTCCGGCTGGTCGCCGCCGGGCTGGAATGGCTGATGGAGTCGAAACGGACTCCCGTCGAAAAGCACTACGCGCCCGCTATCGGATTGATCGGCCATGATAAAATTTCAGATTCAAGTCAGTCGGTGAGTCCGGGCTCAGGTCCGGGCAACGCCGCATTATCGCCCAGCGGCAAGCACAAAGTGCCCCGCACCCTTCGCCCCTTTTGGAGACCCCATGAGCTCTTCGATCTTTGCTGCGGTGGAAATGGCCCCCCGCGATCCGATTCTCGGCCTGAATGAAGCCTTCAACGCGGATACCCGCAGCACCAAGGTCAACCTCGGCGTTGGCGTTTACTTCGACGACAACGGCAAGATCCCCCTGCT
>Ga0073900_10001423_pt1 | contig 13315 bp, 14 predicted proteins | sample KloWWTmetKNB5Kit_FD_66666 | JGI IMG/M metagenome (GOLD analysis project Ga0073900, IMG submission 66666) | Active sludge microbial communities from Klosterneuburg, Austria, studying microevolution and ecology of nitrifiers - Klosterneuburg... | ecosystem: Engineered > WWTP > Aerobic digester >...
AGTGCCGTTATTTCCTTATTTTCCATACGCTTGAAACTGAAATATTTTATACAATGTTGATTTTATTCTTTATTCGCCAATTGTCCACAGGCCGCATCAATATCTTTGCCTCGGCTTCTTCGTACAGTAACCATTATATCCTGATTTCGCAGGTGTCTTGAAAATAAATTAATTTTGTCTTCGTCTGCTTTTATATATTCAGACCCATCGATTGGATTGTATTCTATGATATTTACTTTTACAGGAAATGATTTACATAGTTTTACAAGATTTTTTGCATCTTCTATGCTGTCATTAAAATTATTGAAAGCAATATATTCGTAACTTATCTTATTTCCGGTCTTTTTATAGAAGTAATCCAAAGACTCCATCAAAATTTCCAGGTTATTCTGTTCATTGATAGGCATGATTTCGTTTCTTTTTACATCATCCGCGGCATGTAGTGATAGAGCAAGATTAAATTTTACATCATCATCTGCCAACTTTTTTATCATTTTGGCAATGCCGGCAGTACTGACAGTGATACGTCGAGGAGAGATGTTCAGTCCATAAGGTTCTGTAAGAAGTGCTATACTTTCCATAGTGCTGCTGTATGCCAGTAAAGGTTCACCCATTCCCATATATACAACATTGGTAAGAGGGTGGCCATAGGTTTCCATACATTGTTTGTTTACCAATACAAATTGATCATATATTTCTGCCCCATCCAGATTTCTCAATCTTTTCATCTGTCCTGTAGCACAAAATTTACATGTCAGACTACAGCCTACTTGCGTGGACACACATACAGTAAACCGATCATCGTCCGGTACAGGAATGAGAACCGATTCAATTTTATGTCCGTCGTGTAGTGTAAACCTGCTTTTTATAGTGCCATCGGAAGACTTTTGTATCTTATCGATTCTGATAGCCAGTATTACAAATTTTTCATCGAGACTTTGGCGCAGAGACTTAGAAAGATTGGTCATTTCTTCAAAAGAGTGGGCAGATTTTTGCCACAACCATTCATAAATTTGTTTGGCCCTGAAAGAAGGTTCACCCATGTCAGACATGAATGTTCTTATTTCATCTAATGAGAGTTTTCTGATGTCCAGCTTAAAATTTTCACTCATATGGCAAAGATAAAACTTATCACACCCTGATTCCAACTATTTTTGTGAATAATTGATTTTAGCGAATTGTTTTTCAATAATTCCAGCCAATTGACCGATTTTATCTTGATGAAGATTATTGTATTTTTCATTTATCGCCAATGTTTGCCCAAGGTATTCCTGCTCTGTCTGTCCGGGTGTAGGTATAAATATGGCGTGTATATCCAGATTTACAATATCCATGATGGTCGAATAACCGGACCTGGAAATTAGCAACTTCGAACTATTGAGAATTTCTTCTACCTCATTTGATGTGAGCAAACTTCTTAAAGATATGTGCTCAGGAAGGGTTATGACATCGTATTCTTTTTCATTTCCTGTGACAAAAAGGATTTTATATTGCTTCAGGACAATTAATTGTTTTATCAGTTCTTTTTCCAATATAGACCTTTGTGGTTCAGGGCCAGATAACATCACACAAATATCCCAGTTCATAGGCAGCACAAGTTTTTTTATCCTGGTAAGCGGGCCAATAAATATTTTTTTAATATTATTACCTTGGGTGAGTGCAGGACAAAGTGATCCTTTATCAGAATAATCCGGAACCAGACAAATGTCAAATTTTTTGATAAACCATTGGTGCACTTTACTTCCCAAAAGTGAGATTATTGGATAATTATGCAATATGTTTACCTGATGTGTCATGTATATATTTTTCACAGCAGGGCATCTGAAACCAAAACGATTGTCTGACAATATAATGGTTGCATGATAGTTATTGACTATTTTAATGGCAGACTGCCTTTCTTTTAAAAAGGCCCTAATGATTGATGGAAGTATCATTAAAATATTTAAAATAATGCTTCTGAACGTATACCTGATGTGGTAAGAAGGAAGTTCTTCAAATCGCATATCAGGAAACTCCTTTTTTAACAAGGCTAAAGATGCTCCGTCTGATGCAATGATCACCTGTTTGCAGATGGATTTAAGATAATGAATTACAGGTATACATCTTGTAGCATGACCGAGCCCCCAATTTAGAGGTGCTATGATTACAATGTCATCAGCACTAAAATGCCGGGTCAATATTTTATGAAAGATCGGTCTAATCGTGTCCATTTAAGGACCTAAAGGTAATAAAATCTATTTTAACTATGATAATCTTATCTCATCATCCGCTTCGTCAAAAAATTTATATTCAAATAGATGGAAATTAGCATTACTCGAGATACTTATCCATTTTTTGAATTTGGCATACCATTTCATCTGTACGCTTGGGAAGCCATTTTTCAGGTAAGCATAAATGAACTGATTGACATGAAGTTTTATTTTAGATTTTGGCCTGGAACTAATGATGTAATCTATATCGCGAACCATATTGTCAATGACAAGAATAGAAGGATTGACTTTACCGGAACCTTGACATGCGGGACACAATTCAGTCGTATCAATATTAACTTCAGGTCTGGTACGTTGTCTGGTGATCTGCATCAGACCGAATTTACTAAGCGGAAGTATAGTATGCTGTGCTCTGTCACTTTCCATGAAGTCACGCATTTTATTGAACAGACTTGTCTTATTGTCTGCACTACGCATATCGATAAAGTCTATGATTATCAACCCACCTATGTCTCTTAGACGAAGTTGGCGGGCTATTTCTTCACAAGCTTCCAGATTTACCGCCATCGCAGCTTCTTCCTGATCTTTGCGCTGCATTTTCGGACCACTATTTACATCAATGACGTGCATCGCTTCTGTGTGCTCAATCACGATATAAGCTCCACTGCTCATCGTAGAAGTTTTACCAAACGAAGCTTTTATCTGACGATTGATATCATAATGATCAAAAATGTGTCTTGAACCTTTATATTGCTGCAGAATCTTGACTTTATCCGGAGCTATTGAACCCATGTAGTCCTTAATGCTCTGATACATGTCTTTGTCATCCACCGTGATTTTGTTAAAATTATCATTGAGGATATCTCGCAGTATTGAAGATGTTTTATCTATTTCACTAAGAATTTTATCAGGTGTTTTGGTTTGTTTGAGTTGCAGAAACATCGTTTTCCACTTTTCTTCCAACTCTTTGATATCATTGTGCAGATCAGCTACCTTTTTCCCTTCAGCAGCAGTCCTGACTATTACACCAAAATTTTTAGGTTTTATACTTTCTACAAGTACTTTTAATCTTTTTCGCTCATCTACAGATCCGATTTTTTTGGATACCGCTACTATATCTGTAAAAGGGGTCAGCACAACATATCTTCCGGGTAGTGTTATTTCACAACTCAGTCTAGGCCCTTTTGTAGAGATAGGCTCCTTGAGTACCTGAACCAGCACATGGGTATTTTTATCAAAAACCTGATCAATTTTACCGGTTTTGGGATTGTCAGGTTCTAATTCGAAGTGATCAAGCATAGGACTATTGTAACTGCCTTTCATGACCGCATTTGTAAACTTAATAAGGGACTTTATTTGCGGTCCCAGATCTGTGTAATGAAGAAAAGCATCTTTGCGATGTCCAATATCCATAAATCCGGCATTAAGTCCCGGCATAAGTTTTTTTGCACTGCCTAAAAATATATCACCAACAGTTGAATTGTTGTTTGTTTTCTGGCGGTGTATCTCTACTAGTTTTGAGCCTTCCAATAGGGCTATTTCCACCTCAGTTGGAGATGACTTTATTACCAATTCTTTATCCACGATTATAGATTGAATAAGTCATAATTTAATGGTTAATGACAATCATATTAGATGAAAATACGGTTGAATAAAAAATACTCCTGATAATAAAGGATACAAACTGATCCAGCTTTTAGATCAGATGATATAAACATTATATGATCTATCTAGGTGCTTTTGAATCTTGGTGTGCAGAACTGAAATAAATATAATAACTGAGATAAAAGGCGATTTGCTTATTTATCCCGGTATTCTTTAGTTTTATGTCTTGATTTTGAGCCTTTCGAATATTAGAACACACATCCTCTACCTAAAAATCAGAAGAATGCCGGACCAATACATCGGTCCGGCAACAGACGTTTTATTTTATCTGTTCTTTTTCTTATGTCTGTTTTTTCTTAATCTTTTCTTTCGCTTATGCGTAGATATCTTATGACGTTTTCTTTTTTTACCACAAGGCATATTTCAATATTTTTAAAGTAAATTAATTAACACATTTATTTTGGTATTCATTTGCTTTTGCATCATTTCCTGCATTTTTATATGCTGTTGCTAAAAGACAAATGGTATTTTTATTTTCCGGTTCCAATTTTATTGCCGCCTCCAGTCTCTCCAAAGCTTTCTCCGTCTGATTGGTTTGCAGTGCCAGTTTTCCGAGTTGATTTAATACAGGTACATTTTCAGGATATTGCGTATTTAGTTCTCTAAGCATAAGTATACCCTGCATAGGATTATCCGAAGATGGCTGATCTACATAACAAATAGCAAGATTAATCCTGTGCTCTATACTTTCAGGATTAATTGATATTGCACTTTCAAAAGCTTTAACAGCTCTTTTGGCACAAAAATCTTTTACTTTCCCATCTTCAGCGTTCTTTACACAAATAGCATATGTGGTTCCCGCCATGGACCATGATGATTCGGTTTTTTGAATCACGGCAATATCTTCTGCATAAGAACCGGCAATAGAAGGGTAACCCATGTCGTACCAGGTTCCTGAAAGAGATTTTAATATCTCCAGTTTCTTAAGTGTATCCAATCCGGATTTTTCAAGATCAAGATTCATTGCATCAATGATACTTTTTTGTTCAGCATCTATTTTAGTATAAGCATCTTTAATCAGATTTGATATTCCTGTAGACTCGATATTCATCATCCTCGACTTTTCGAGGTTTTTTTGTTTATTGGGAATAGTATCAAAACAAAAGTAAAGGGTCAGGAAGAGCACTATGGCCCCTGAAACAGTAATAATCTGAGCTTTACTCATATTTTTTCGGATAGATTAATATTAATCATCGTCGCCATCATCCTCAGGTAACCTATCTACATTTGCCTTTACTTGGTCTACAAATACTTTTGCCGGCTTAAATGAAGGAATAAAGTGTTCAGGAATTTCTATGGATTTATTTTTCTTAATATGTCTTCCAATTTTTTTCGCTCTTTTTTTGATTATAAAAGAACCAAAGCCTCTTACATACACATTTTCACCGTCAGAAAGCGAATTTTTAATTTCTTTGAAGAACATTTCCAAAGTAACTAGCACGTCTACCTTTGGAACTCCCGTTTTTTCTGTTATAATGTTTACTAAATCTGCCTTACGCATATTGATTAATTTTGATTTCTGTATGTTAAAAATTATCCTTTCTGTGAAAAGAGGCGCAAATTTCGCAAAATATTGGAATTAAGAAAATAATTTCGGTCTTTTTTAATCGTTTTTGCAAAAAAAATTCACTTTAAGTGATTCATTTACAATCTTTTATTTTATTAGGCTTTATTTATAACAAAAACTATAGCTTTTTGCCACTATATTTGTCGCCTTAAAACAGAATTTATGATTTTATCAATGACAGGCTTTGGACATAGTAAAACCGAGTATAACGGAAAAGTCATAAGAGTCGAAATTAAATCTCTCAATGCCAGATCTACGGAAATAAGATGTAAGCTTCCCAATTCTTATAGAGATCGCGAAATGGATCTCAGAAAAAGAGTGATTGACGCTTTACAGAGAGGTAAACTGGACCTCACCATTACGGTAGATGGATTTTCAGATGAAGAAAATGCTTTTATTAATGCAGATGCTTTTCGTAAATATTTCAGGGAGCTGAATATGCTTAGAGAAGAGCTGAATATTACCGAAGGAGATATTTTGCAATCTGTTTTAAGAATTCCGAATGTAATCGGTCAAAATGAAGACATGGCTGATGAAGAAGAATGGAAACTTGTAGAAAAAACGGTTGACTTGGCCATCACATCCATCAAAAAATTCCGGGCAGATGAAGGTTTGGTATTGAAAGCTGATTTAATCGAAAGAATCAAAGCCATTGAACAAAATCTGAAATCTATAGAGCCGTTTGAAATTGCCAGATTGGACCGAATAAAGGACAGACTGAAAAAAAATATGGATGAGTTTGTCGTAAAACAACAGGTGGACCAAAACAGATACGAACAGGAAATATTGTATTATATAGAAAAACTCGATATCAATGAAGAAAAAGTAAGACTTGGTCAACATTGTATCTATTTTATGGAAGAGCTGGATCATATTGAAGACCAGAAGGGGCGAAAATTATCTTTTATAGCACAGGAAATAGGAAGAGAAATAAACACTATCGGTGCAAAAGCACAGGATTCAGATATTCAGCAGTTTGTAGTAATGATGAAAGACGAACTGGAAAAGCTAAAAGAACAACTGGCAAACATATTATAAAGATGTATCAGAGCCAGTTTCAAGGAAAGATGTTTATTTTTACTGCACCATCCGGAGCAGGTAAAACAACTATTGTAAAACATCTTTTAAGTAAATATGATTTTTTAGGGTTTTCAGTGTCTGCTACTACCAGAGATAAACGTGATCATGAAACGGACGGGAAGGACTATTACTTTTTAACCGTTGAAGAGTTTAAAGCCAAAATAACCAATAGTGAATTTATCGAGTGGGAGGAAGTGTACCATGATCAGTATTACGGCACACTTAAATCTGAGGTAGAACGCATCTGGTCATTACAGAAACATCTTGTTTTTGATATTGATGTTCGTGGTGCAAAAAATATCAAACAACTATATAGTAATACATGTATGTCGGTTTTTGTAAGACCTCCTTCGGTAAATACACTTATAGAAAGACTCATCAACCGAAATACTGAAACACCTGAAAGTTTACAAAAAAGGATAAATAAAGTGAAAAGAGAAATGTCTTACGAAAACAGTTTTGACATTGTGCTTGTTAATGACCTGCTTGATATATCATTTAAAGAGGCAGAACATATTATAGAGACATTTATTTTCGGTTTAACCGTAATATGACAGATAAACACAGAATTTACAGAGCAATTACAGAGAACATTAGTATCAGCGTGATACCAAAATATGAATCTGAAGAGTCAAATCCTGCTATAGGCAAGTTTGTATATTCATATGAAGTCACAATAGAAAATATTGGATCAGATGTAGTAAAACTTCTTTCACGACATTGGTACATTGTAGATTCAATACAGGAAAAACGTGAAGTCAGTGGTGAGGGTGTTGTGGGTGTGCAGCCTGAATTGAAGCCTGGCGAAACATTTATGTATACTTCATGGTGTCCTTTACACAGCCCAATAGGAAAAATGTATGGAAATTATGTGTTTGTAAATTTATCAGAAAGAACTACTTTTAAGGTGCTCATTCCCGAGTTTCTTCTTGTATCGGATTTTAAGCTCAATTAAGTATCATTTCATTTGAGTAATGTTGGAGATTGACGAATATAATTCTTGAAATTTAAAAATATTTATTTTAATTACAAAATAATATTTTGTAATTAATGTATTTTACCTTTATTTATAAATAAAAATAAAATAAATTTCTGTATCTGTAATATGTTATTGCGCATAACTGCCATATTTTTAGCTTACTGGGCATAGAAATATTGTTAAAAAATCTTCCTAAATAAAAGACTATCAATGATATTAGATAACATTTTGTTTTCTTACCTTTGCGCCAAATTTTTCAAAATAGGTAATATCATCTAAATGAAATATAATTTACTTTTAATATATTTATTTTTTCAATTGTCTGCAACTAGCACTTTTTCTCAGGAGCAGATGAATCATACCGATAGCACATCAACTTCTGTTGGAGTTGAAAATCAGCATGATGAAAGTCACACTGAAGATCATACCCATGATGCACCCGGTGAACATGCAAAATTTGATCCTGCCGCAACAGCAATTCATCACATCAGCGACGCCAACGTATACTCCATTATGGACATGGTTAGGATTCCATTGCCGATGTTTTTGTATGCTCCTGGCAAAGGTTGGGACATCTTTAGTTCAGGAAAATTTCATGCTGGCGAACACGAAGACGGACACTTTGCATACAACGGATATGTACTACATCATGGCAGTGTCCACAAAGTAGTAGATGCAGGATTTCCTTCAGAAGGTACAGTGGATATTGGACATCATGCTTTTACCCACAAAACTGAAGATAAAAACGGTAAAAAAGTAGATGTAAATTATGTAACCTTTCAAGGTAAAGAATATAGATTAGATGCCAGATCAACATTGGATGGTGGAATTCTTGGAGGCGGAATTACATCCTTTTACGATTTTTCTTTATCGAAAAACGTAATATCCATGATTCTGGTATCTCTCTTTTTGATATGGATATTCGGCAAAGCAGCCAGAGCATACAAAGAAAATCCAAACAGATCGCCCAAAGGAGTACAAGCCATCATAGAGCCTATGTTTTTGTTTATCAGAGACGAGGTCGCGATCCCATTCATCGGTAAAGACAAATACATGAAATTTTTGCCGCTATTGATGAGTATATTCTTTTTTGTATTAGGCTTAAATCTTTTTGGGCAGATTCCATTTTTGGGTAGCACCAACGTGACAGGCAATTTGACGATCACCATGGTCTTGGCTCTGATCGTATTTTTTGTGGTCAATTTTAATGGTAAAAAGGATTATTGGATGCACATATTCTGGATGCCAGATGTACCAGTATTTGTCAAGCCCCTTTTGGCAGCTGTAGAGATTATGGGCCTATTTATCAAACCATTGACACTCATGTTGCGTTTGGCGGGCAATATTTCAGCTGGTCATATCGCGATATTAAGTTTTATTGGGCTCATATTTATATTCGGTAAATCTGGTGAAAGTATGGGCGGAAGCGCCATCGGTACAGCCATGGCTGTGCCACTCACACTTTTTATGATGGCCATAGAGTTGATAGTGGCATTTGTTCAGGCGTTTGTATTTACGATACTTACAGCTTCTTATATAGGTGCAGCCATAGAGGAACACCACCATGCTGAGCACCACGCAGGTGAGCATCATTGATCTATTAAAATGTAAATTGTAATAATTTTTTTAATCCATATAACACTTAACATCATGACAGGAACATTAGCAGCAGTAGGAGCGGGATTAGCCGTAATCGGAGCTGGTATCGGTATCGGAATGGTAGGTGGTAAAGCAATGGAAGCTATAGCAAGACAACCTGAAGCATCTGGTGATATCAGATCAGGTATGATTCTTATGGCAGCCTTTGTAGAGGGTGCAGCGTTGATAGCTATCCTTCTTTCCATCTTCATGGCAGGATAATACTGACAAACAAAACGAAAAACAGTCATCGCAATGCGGTTGGCGGAGCTTGGCTGTTTTTTAATATGTATCTAACTTTAATTCAGGACTTTAGCAATCAATTTGATTATTAAATAACCATATTAACAAAATAACAAACTAGTATATGTTTTCACTGATAAGTTTCAATCCTTTCATACCATCTCCTGGTCTAGCAATATGGGGTCTCTTGATTTTTGGTCTATTTTGGATCATTATGGGCAAAGTTGCATTCAAACCGATAGCCGAAGCACTTGCAAAAAGAGACCATGATATACAAGATGCCATAGATCAAGCCAAAAAGACACGTGAAGAAATGGCAAATATGAAGTCTGAAAATGAAAAATTATTAGCTCAGGCACGTGAGGAAAGGACTAAAATCCTTCAGGAAGCTAAAGAGATTAAAAATCAAATGATCACTGAAGCGAAAGAAAAAGCGAAAGAAGAAGCCACTAAAATCGTTAATAGTGCCATGGTAGATATAGAAAATCAAAGGAAGGCAGCCATTACTGAAGTAAAAAATGAATTGGGAAATATGGCCCTTACTATTGCAGAAAAAGTAATCAGGAAAGAGTTGAAGGGCAATGCTGAACAGGAGTCTTTTGTGAATTCTTTGGTGAAAGAAATTCATCTTAATTAATCATCATTGCATAATAATAAATTAAAAGAATGTCAGTAAGCAGAATTTCAACCCGATATGCCAAATCGCTCATTGACCTGGCGCTGGAACGAAATGAACTGGAGTCAGTAAAAAATGATATCGCTTATTTTGATGAGGCAGTAAAAAACAGGGATTTGTACCTTTTGTTGCAAAGTCCGATCATTAATGCAGGTAAAAAACTTTCTATTATCCATGCTATATTTGAAAAGAACATTGGAAAAACAACCCTTGCATTTTTTGACATTATTATAAAAAAAGGAAGAGAAATGTACCTTCCGGAGATTTCCGTTGACTTTATGAAACAATACAGAGATTTTAATAAAATTTCAACAGTAAAGTTAACCACAGTTGCTCCATTGAACGCTTCATCTTTGAATGAGATAAAATCAAAATTATTGTCCAGTGCAGTAACCATGGACAAGCTTGAAATTATAGAAAAAGTTGATCCATCTATTATTGGCGGGTTTGTCATAGAAGTGGGAGATAAACTTTATGATGCAAGTATTTCCCATAAACTTGAACAATTTAAAAAAGAATTTGCTGCGAATCAATACGTAAAATCATTTTAATAAAATTATAAATAATAATAGATATGGTTGATGTAAAACCTGATGAAATATCCGCAATACTGAAGCAACAGTTGTCAGGATTTAAAACAGAAACAGAACTCGAAGAAGTAGGAACCGTACTTCAGGTAGGTGACGGTATAGCCAGAGTATATGGTTTGTCAAAAGCACAAGCCGGAGAATTAGTAGAATTTGAAAATGGTGTACAAGCCATAGTATTAAATCTGGAAGAAGACAATGTAGGGGTTGTATTGCTAGGTGCAGGAGATAATATCAAAGAAGGTTCAACAGTAAGAAGAACTGCTCGAATCGCTTCTATCAACGTTGGTGAAGGATTTATCGGCAGGGTTGTAAATCCTTTAGGTCAACCTATTGACGGTAAAGGTCCTATCAGCGGAACTGTATATGAAATGCCAATAGAGAGGAAGGCACCAGGAGTTATTTTCAGACAACCGGTAAATGAACCGCTTCAGACAGGAATCAAAGCGATAGACTCTATGATTCCAATAGGTAGAGGTCAAAGAGAATTGATTATTGGTGACCGACAGACAGGCAAGACTGCTATTGCTATCGACACTATCATCAATCAGAAAGAATTTTATGACAGGGGAGAACCTGTCTATTGTATATATGTAGCTTCAGGACAAAAAGCTTCAACTGTGGCTCAGGTGATGAAGTCACTTGAAGATGGTGGTGCGATGGCCTATACCACAATAGTATCTGCATCAGCTTCAGATCCTGCACCTATTCAGTTTTATGCCCCTTTTGCCGGAGCTGCCATTGGAGAGTTTTTCAGAGATACGGGAAGACCGGCGCTGATTATATATGATGATCTTTCAAAACAAGCTGTTGCATATAGAGAAGTATCTCTTTTATTGAGAAGACCACCGGGAAGAGAAGCTTATCCGGGAGACGTATTCTACCTTCACTCAAGATTGCTCGAAAGAGCCGCTAAAATCATCAACAATGATGAGATAGCCAGAACAATGAATGATCTACCTGACTCATTAAGAAATTCAGGTTTAGTAAAGGGAGGCGGTTCGCTAACAGCTCTTCCTATTATTGAAACACAGGCTGGAGACGTTTCTGCATATATACCGACCAACGTTATATCCATTACTGACGGTCAGATATTTCTTGAATCAAATCTGTTTAACGCAGGTATCAGACCAGCGATCAACGTAGGTATTTCTGTATCAAGAGTAGGTGGTAATGCGCAGATCAAATCGATGAAAAAAGTAGCCGGTACCCTTAAACTTGATCAGGCACAATATCGTGAATTGGAAGCCTTTGCAAAATTCGGATCTGACCTCGATGCAGCTACACAAGCTGTACTGGAGAAAGGAAAAAGAAATGTGGAAATACTGAAACAACCACAATATTCGCCTGTATCTGTTGAAAAGCAAGTTGCTATAATTTATCTGGGAACACAAGGATTATTGAGAAGCGTTCCAGTAAATAAAGTTAGAGAATTTGAAGATATATTCCTGACCACCCTCGAAAGAACAGAACCTGCAACATTGGAAACCATTAGAAAAGGTAATCTTTCTGATGAAGTATTAAGTACCTTGAAAAGGGTTGGTGCTGAAGTAGCAGGACAGTTTAAATAAAAAAATCAGGAGTAATAACCATTAATAGTATCAGGCATGTCCGGAAAATTAAAAGAGGTACGGGAGAGGATTAAGTCGGTGCAGTCCACGCAGCAGATCACCAAAGCCATGAAAATGGTGTCGGCATCAAAGCTCAGAAGAGCACAGCAAGCAATCACTGAAATGCGTCCTTATGCCAACAGATTGGATAAAATGATGAAAAATATCGTGTATAATCTGGATGGTGATTTTAACTCCCCTTTTGTTAAGACCAGGGAAATAAAAAAAGTGGCTGTCCTTGTTATCACATCCAATAGAGGCTTATGTGGTGCATTTAATACCAATATCATAAAAGAAGCAATCATAAAAGTGGAAAGTGCATATGCTAGCCAAAGAGCAGCAAAAAATCTTACACTTATCTTTGTTGGTAAAAAGGGATATGATGTGCTTAAAAAGCGATATTCTGATTGTAATCTTGTAAAAGATTATGTGGATCTTTTTGCTGATTTAAGTTTTGATAATGTATCCAAAGTTTCACAGATGCTTATGGACAATTTTGAATCCGGCGAATACGATAGGGTTGATGTTTGTTACGGTCAGTTTAGAAATGCCGCCGTTCAGGAGCCAAAAGCAATTCAGTTTTTACCTATTTCATCCATAGAAAAAAAAGAAGGTTCTGTTTCCAAGTCGAAAGCGGATTATATTTTTGAACCAAATAAGGAAACCTTACTGGAGGAGTTAATACCTAGTATCTTACAAACTACATTCAGAAAGTTTGTGTTGGATAATCATGCTTCAGAACATGGAGCAAGAATGACGGCCATGGATAATGCGACCACAAATGCTGAAGAATTGATGAAGGAACTTAAAATCAATTACAATAAGGCGAGACAGGAAGCAATCACCAAGGAATTATCTGAGATTGTGGGTGGAGCTGCCGCACTCAATGGTTAATAAAGAATCATTGTCAATATAAATAAAAGAGCCTGTCAAATTTAATTTTAACAGGCTCTTTTGTTTATCTGAATGTGAGAAATATTAAGATTCTTATCATTTTATCGCATAAAACCATCTTTGTGTAATTATACCAACGAGAATTTATTTTGCAAAGACGATAATA
>Ga0073900_10001426_pt1 | contig 13296 bp, 15 predicted proteins | sample KloWWTmetKNB5Kit_FD_66666 | JGI IMG/M metagenome (GOLD analysis project Ga0073900, IMG submission 66666) | Active sludge microbial communities from Klosterneuburg, Austria, studying microevolution and ecology of nitrifiers - Klosterneuburg... | ecosystem: Engineered > WWTP > Aerobic digester >...
TGCTTTCAGCTGAAACCAGAACCTGGAAGGCTGGCATTTTTTCACCCGTAAAAACCAGAGAGCATGGTATACAGGTCGATAAAAATATGTTTCTAAACCATCATTACAGACAGGTAATTTTCAATCAAATTGCATCATCTCCGGTCAATAGCAGGCAAGGATATGTGTACAGCGATTTGCATTATTATTTGTATCCGGATATGATAAGACAAATTACAGGTCAGTATTTTGATCAATATTTATATAAAACTTATCAGAATATAGGTGCCAATACCTTGACATTTAATCCGCTTGATAAAATAAGTATTGAAAAGATTGTTCCTACTGAGTATGACAGTATATTCCGCCAAAATCTGCTTCACGGATATGTACATGATGAAGGAGCGGCTATGCTAGGTGGTATTTCCGGCCATGCAGGGCTCTTCGGTAATGCCAATGATCTGACCAAACTTATGCAAATGTATTTGCAAAAAGGCAGTTACGGTGGTGTACAGTTTATTCGTCCTGAAATCATTGATCTATGTACGAGCTATCAATTTCCGGAAGAAAAAAACAGAAGAGGTATTGGTTTTGATAAAAAAGATTTTGACCCCGCGATCAAAAATGCCCCATTTCTGTCTTCTGATCTTAGTTTTGGACATTCGGGTTATACGGGAACATATACCTGGGTGGATCCAAAGTACAATCTGGTGTATGTCTTTCTATCCAATAGAGTCTACCCTACCAGAAATAACAGTAAAATAAGTGAGCTAAATATACGTCCTGAAATTGGAAATCAGATTATACAAAGCATCCATTCATCCGGTATTAAAAAGTAACGAATACAAAATCTATAAAACCATATGCTAATTAAATCAGTCAAAGGTATATCTCCTGAAATAGGCAAAGATTGTTATATTGCAGAAAATGCAACCATCGTTGGCGACGTCATTCTTGGCGATCAATGCAGTGTATGGTTTAATGCTGTAATCAGAGGAGATGTTCATTATATTAAAATAGGGAATAAAGTTAATATTCAGGATGGGGCAATCATTCATTGTACATATCAGAAACATCCCACGGTTATTGGCAATAATGTCTCCATAGGTCATAATGCCATAGTACACGGCTGCACTATTCATGACAATGTACTCATAGGCATGGGAGCCATCGTTATGGATAATTGTGTGGTAGAAAGCAATTCAATCATAGCAGCAGGCGCGGTTGTAACACAAAATACACATGTGGAAGCGGGCACCATTTATGCCGGGGTACCTGCAAAAAAAGTAAAAGATATCAGCCGGGACTTGATATCCGGAGAGATAGATCGTATCGCCAACAATTATATTATGTATTCAGGATGGTTTAAAGAATAGGTTTCCTTATATTGGATTAATGTCTATGCGTTGGTAAGTGTCCTTTATTTTCATGTATGAAGGAATGACACTTGAAATAATTTGTGTCAACGAATTGATCAATCGCAGTTTTGTGGTAAATTTATGGTGAATGATGCTTATTTCTCTGACGGGTGTAGGTTCATAAAATGGAATAACTCTTTCCTTTCTTTCCGGTGTAAGATTCCATGTGGCAAGTTCAGGGATGATTGTCATTCCCCCACTTGCCTCAGTGATATTAATAAGGGACTCAATGCTACCTGCATTATATTTGATATTACTGTTTTCGAGATTTCTTAGTTCGCACAACTTCATCATCTGATGTCGCATGCAGTGCCCTTCTTCCAGTAGCCATAAATGCCTGAAATCAATATCTTCCGGTAGGATATAAGTCTTGTCTATTTTGTCATGTGAAAATACAAAAAACTCTTCATAAAATACAGGATGGGTAACCATGGATTTTTCATCCAGTGGGGTCACCAGCAAACCTACATCTGTTTCTGAAGCTTTTAATTTCTGAATAATTGATTTTGTGGTTTCTTCTTCGATAATAAGTTCAACTTCAGGATATTGTACAGTAAATTTTTGAATAAACAACGGAATAATATACGGAGCCAAGGTAGGTATTACACTCAGTTTTAAAGAACCATTCAATTTGTCCAAGTGTAGTTCAGAAGCGAGTTTCCCCATAATAAAAATTTCTTCCAGAATTTTATTGGCTTGAGAAGCAATCAGCTCTCCCTTTTCAGTCAATGAAATCGGATTACTTTTTCGGTCAATTAAAATAAGATCAAGCTCTTCTTCCAGTTTTCTAATGGCCATACTTAAAGCAGGCTGTGAAACATTACATTGTTCAGCAGCTGTGGTATAATTTTTTGTAGAAACTAAAGCAAGGAAATACTTCAGTTGAGCTATTTGTATGTTCATAAGAATATCTTATATCAGCATAAATTTATAAATTTCTTTTAGAATCACCACATATTTACTTTTGTGATATACAAGTGATTTTTAAGTTATAAAGAATAATATCGAAATGTTTGAAAAGCTCCGCTTAAAAGAAAGCGGGGCTTTTTCATTTTTGAATGTTTTCAGATTACATTTTGTGAATGCTCTGGCATATATTTATTGCCTCTTGAGTGGCATTTGCATCCTGATCCATGAAGGTAATCAGAACAAAAAAATTAGTTTCAGAATCCGGGTCAATTAATCCCATGATAAATATTTTGGCACCATCTTTTTCTCCTTCCGCATAACCACCCTGGAAACCATTGATATCAATAACATTTACATCATCGATACGACCAAGATCCATTGAAGCTGCAATAGCAAGTGTAAAAGCAGTAATATCTGCATCATCAAAGTCCGCATCTTTGAAAGGAATGATAGCCATATTCATGCCGTCGCCTGCAGCGGAAAACTCTTCAGCATTATTTACCTCTTCCTTAAAGTCATCAGCAAGCGAAAAAGAAAGACCATACTCCGACCAGGTATAATTTTGCTGAGCTGAAAGGGTTTGCATTAACGCTACCATAGAAAATACGATAAAAAATTGTTTCATTGTTTTTGTTTTAGTTGATTTATAATTGGTTTTGAATATAAAAACTATACATTTTTGCAAAATGGATATAATTATATTTTTTTGATGCTCTTGCAAATATTAACTGCTTCTTCTGATGCATTCTTATCATCATCAAGAAAAGTTATAATTACGAAAAAATTTGTGTCAGATGTAGGGTCAATCAAACCCATGATAAAAATTCTTGCACCATCCAATGCTCCTTCTGCATATCCTCCTTTGAATCCATTAAACTCTATCACGCTGATATCATCCACTCTCTGCAATTTTAAAGATGCAGCTATTGACATGGTGTAGGCATTGATATCAGTGTCATCAATGGTTTCGTCTTTAAAAGGAATTATAGCCAATTCCATGCCATCACCTGTAGCAGAAAATTCATCAATATTATTGACAGATTCTTTAAAATCATCTGCTAAGGTAAATGAGATGCCATACTCATCCCAAGTGTAAACCTGTTGTGCTTTGGCATTACCTAAAAATAAAAATGCTGAAATAAATAAAAAAAGACTGGTTTTCATGTTTTGTTTTTAAAAGGTTTAAAAAAATTAAAATTAATAACAGAAAGGTGACGTCAATGTACCTCTAAGTGTTACCACATACAATAGTTTAACAAAGATATAACTTAGCAATAAGTTTTCAGTAACTAATACAAATATTCTTGGCTTCTGTAAAAAAATGTAAGGCTTCCATGCCACCCTCTCTGCCTACTCCACTGTTTTTGACACCACCAAATGGAGTTCTGAGATCACGGACTAACCAGCAGTTGACCCAAACTATTCCTGAAGCTAATTTTTCAGCCATTCGATGGGCTCTTGAAAGATTTTGTGTCCATAAAGTAGCTGCCAGACCATAATCTGTGCTATTGGCATACATTAATACTTCTTCTTCCGTGTCAAAAGGCATGATGGTGACTATGGGTCCGAAAATTTCTTCCTGATTTGTACGACAATTATAAGCAAGTCCTTCTATGACAGTAGGATTGATAAACCATCCTTCTGCACATCGATCTGGTACATTTGCTCTTTCACCACCCGCGATGACAGTTCCTCCTTCTGCTTTAGCAAGTTCAATATAAGAAAGTACTTTATTCATATGTGCTTCTGATACTACAGCACCGGTTTTAGTATTATTATCCATGGGGTCTCCCACTTGAAGTTTGGATACTCTTGCTACAAAATCAGTTTTAAATTTTTCATACAAAGGTCTTTCTACAAAAATCCTTGATCCACAAAGACATATCTGTCCCTGATTGGCAAACGAAGATCTGACTGAAGTGGCCAGCATCTCTTCATAATCACAGTCTGCAAATATGATATTCGGATTTTTACCGCCAAGCTCCAGGGACAACTTTTTAAACATTGGCGCAGCTACAGATGCGATCCTTTTGCCGGTAGATGTACCTCCTGTAAACGAAATGGCCTTGACTGAGGGATGTACACAAATAGATTCCCCTACTTTTGGACCAAGACCATGTACAAAATTGAGTACTCCGGCTGGAAAATTTATTTCCTGACAAACTTTTGATAATAAAAATGCAGTATATGGGGTGATTTCAGATGGCTTCGCAACTACGGTATTTCCGGCTGCCAGCGCTGGTGCAATCTTCCATGTAAGGAGGTATAAGGGTAGGTTCCAGGGAGAAATACATCCTACTACACCGATGGGCTGTCTAAGGGTATAATTGATACCAACTCCTTCCATATGGTGAGATTCGGAATGAAACTGGGTAATGGCATGTGCAAAAAATTTAAAATTTGACACTGCTCTGGGGATATCCATCGTTCTGGCAAGTGTTATAGGCTTACCATTATCTTTGCTTTCTGCTTCAGCAAACTGTTCGAGATGTTCTTCTATTTTGTCCGCCAATTTTATTAACCATACAGATCTCGTTTCAATGGATAGTGATGACCAATATGGAAAAGCTTTCTGAGCTGCTTCCACTGCAACAGCAACATCATTGTGGTCTGAATCCGGAATCAGACTATATACTTTACCTGTAGCCGGCTCAAAATTATCCAGATAGTGGCCGGAAATTGGATTGCAAATATTCCCACCGATAAAATTACTGATTGTAAACATTTCTATTCATTTACTGCAGAAAAATAAAACCCAAGATTTCTCCTAAAAAGATCAGGCAATGGAGGCAATTCAGATCTGGGTATTAGAAGCGTACTTACATTGTGAAAATCTGCAAAAATATGATGGTTGGCTGCCGTAGTTGCTAAATACTCGTGTCCCGATGATCCCCCTGTACCAACCTTTTTGCCCAGCATCCGCATGACCATCTGGGCATGTCTGTAACGCCAGGTAGTGAGGTGATCATCTATTTCTACCAGTTTGGATAACAGTTGAAATGGGATATGTAATATGGGTTCATCTCTATACAAATGTATAAATAATGCAGCAAGCGTGGCTTTATATGACAAGGTAAGATGACCTGATTTAACTAACTCATAGTGCTTTTTTTCATCCATGATATTGGCAAAATAAGTATTGGTGTCTCCCAGCATAGTCAATCTCATTTGTTTGGATTCATCAGATAAAATGTCGGTTCCCATTATAGCTTCCTTTTCTTTATCCAACATACTTCTGACTGCCTTTTGGTATTCCGCCACAAAATTAAAATCACCAAATTCCAAAAATGGCGTTCTTTCCAGCCAATCCTCGATCAGGTCAAATAGCGAACTTGTCTTTTCGAGATTTTCAAGGGCTTCCTTTTTATCAGTTGCAAAAACACAGTGATATGGTTTGTTATTATAGGTAGTCCTTCTGTTTTCTTTTAATCCCAACATGACTTCCATCTCTCTGAATTGAAAACTCTGGAATCCCGAAGCGGGAAAAAGATAATTTCTGAAGTCAAGAAAATCCAAAGGTGTCATAGTTTCCATTACACCTATCTGCTGTATCAGCAATTTCATTATTTCTATGACCCTATTGAGCCGGGATAATGCTATACCTACATTTTTTTCATTTACCTGCCTTGCACTGAAATCATGTACAACCGACTTTAATTCAAAATTTATCTGCTTAAACCACAATTCGTAAACCTGATGCGTGATGATAAACAACATTTCATCATGGGCATGTAATCCCATTTCATCGCTCCTCAGATTTTGGGCTGAAGTAATTTTATCAACCTGCAGATAAGAATTATAATGTATTGATGAGTATTTATTTTCTGTGCTCATAGGAATTTCAGGAATTTGAAGGATGAATGTAAGCGGTAACTTTGATTTCAATCAGCAAATGGGGATGAGGCAACTGATGTACGGCCACGGTTGTCCTTGCAGGGCCGGTATAATCAAAATATTCTTCATATACTTCGTTATAACCTGCAAAATCATTCATATTAACCAAAAAAGTGGTCACATCAACTACATTGGTCAAATCAGCCCCAACACTATTTAATATGTATCTGATGTTTTCTAGAACTGCTTTGGTTTGTATTCTGATGTCGAGGTGAGTCGTACCCGTTTCATCTACTTCTACCCCTTCAAAAGAGTTGTCAGCTCTCCTGCTGCTGGTGCCGGAAACAAATATAAATGGTCCGGCTAATTTTACATGTGGGAATTTACCACGAGGTTTTGCTTTGTCGGAAAGCACTTTACTATCGATAGGTTTCAATTAATCTGGCTTTAATTTCAGATGTAAAAGTACAAAGATTTTTTTGTTTTGTCGCGTATTAAGCTTGTCTTTGACTACTATTATAACTACATCATTATTAAAACCGTATTTCCCTTTTAAAACCAAGAAATTGTTAGTGCTGAATTATACCAACGAGAATTTATTTTGAGTATATGTCATTTTATATCCTTAATTATGAATTTTCGTTTGATTATACAATGAAAAAAAACAATTTATACCAAAAAACTACCATAATCCCAAAACCTTCAAAATAACCAATCATTTATTCAAAACCAGCAAATTTTTACCTAAATGGAGGTTACATCTATAAAAAGCTGTTTATTTGCATTAAATAATCAAGGATGATATTAAGAAGTTTATGAACTTTTTTTTCTGAATACATCAATCCAAAAAAAAATTCAACATACTTCAAGCCTACTAAAGTAAAAAATTTAACAATGATACATTCTGAAATTTATGCTTAAATTAATCATAAACGATGCTACAAACCGAATTCGTTGGATTCAAATTCTTGTTTGTGTTTGTTTTCTTTTGGGTATAAGTATGTCGTTTCCTCTTTGGGCAGGAGAAAGAATTTTCCCGCACATTCCTATTTTTCAATACTTTATGTTTGGGGGAAGTATTCAATGGCTTATGACTTCAGTTTTGGGTTTAATCTTAATAATCAATATTATATTTTTAAATAAATGGTGGACAAGGGTACTTCTCTTTATGATAATATTTGCTGTATTCTGTGACCAAATGCGTTTACAGCCTTGGGTTTATATTTATTTTCTTCTAATATTTCCTTTAAGTCTTTTAACTTTAAAAAGTAATGATGTAAATAACATTAAACATAGCAAGTACATACTTAATTATTTTTTGATTCTTTTAATTGGAATATATGTTTGGAGTGGTCTGAATAAATTTACACCATCCTTTATTGACATAGTTTACCCTTTGATGCTAAAAAGTTTATTCAAACTTAATGACGGTCATTATTTACTTGCTGTACGTGAATGGGGTTACCTATTTGCTGGGCTTGAAGTTTTGATCGGTATTGGATTGATACACTCAAAAACACGTAACATCGCAGTAATTTTAGCCATTCTTATGCATTTGCAAATCATTATATGGGTAGTAGTAGGAAACCCAAATTATACTATCCTTCCCTGGAATATTTGTATGATAGGCATTGTATATTTAAGTAGTTGGAATAATGAACAAATTCTTCAACTTAACCCATCAAAATCAACCCTTTTGAAAATTTGTACTTTTGGATTGATTCTTCTTGTTTGGATTATGCCATCATTTAATCTGAAAAACAAATGGGACGCATATCTTTCATTCAATTTGTACACAGAGCGTATATCACATATGTATGTGGGATTGCGACAAAATGCCCTAATAGAAATTCACCCGAGTTTAAAAGAATACTTCGTCGCTGAGAATATCATAGATGATGGTAAGGTGATTGATGTGGAAAAATGGGCTTTTGATGAATTGAAAGTACCGGTTTATCCGGCTTTAAGGGTGCATAAGGCCATTGGTAGATATTTTTGTAAACCGAATATAGATTCTGACCAAATCATGTTAGTAACCTACAGGAGACCTTTTATTGATGGTAATTATGAAATACTTTCTTGTAAGGACTGCCGAAAATGAATAAAGTTAAGAAAATAAACTAAAATATAATTCTTCGCTTTTTTAAAATTTGTAAAAATGAATAATAATCTTTCAGGTAAAAATGCATTGGTTTGCGGGAGCTCAAAAGGAATAGGTAAGGCATCAGCACTGGCTTTATCCAGGCTTGGCGCCAATGTTATTCTGATGGCAAGAAATAGTGATCAGCTACTGGACGCAGTCAACGAACTTGAACTTACGGAAGGGCAACACCATAGTTTTATTGTGGCGGATACTTCAGATCATGATGGATTGCAAAAAAAATTAAAATCATTGGTTGCATCCAGATCTATCCACATACTGATCAATAATACGGGAGGGCCTCCAGGGGGAGCAATATTGAGTGCAAGTTCGGATGATTTTATGGCTGCATATCATAATCATTTGATTACCAATCACATTCTTGCAGGCCTTGTAGTGCCGGGAATGAAAAAAGCCGGGTACGGACGAATTATTAATATTATTTCTACCTCTGTCAAAATACCACTTAAAGGACTTGGAGTGAGCAATACTACCAGAGGAGCTGTGGCATCCTGGGCTAAAACATTAGCCAACGAACTGGCTTCTTTTGGTATAACTGTTAATAATGTGCTGCCTGGTGCAACTGCCACAGACAGGTTGAATGAAATTATCGAAAATAAAGCTGATAAGTCACAAAAAAGCAAAGAATCCATTATCGAAGAAATGAAAGCCGAAATTCCAATGGCGCGATTCGGGCTGCCGGAAGAAATAGCTGCTGCTGTAGCATTTCTGGCTTCGCCTGCAGCATCTTATATCACCGGAGTGAGTATGCCTGTAGATGGCGGACGTACGGGTAGTCTGTAATGTGGAGGTAGGATGCATAAACTAGTATGTGATTTTTATATTTTAACTTGTATATCCTATTGAACATTTTTTTAACATCAACGGATTAAATATTTTAGAAGTAGGAAAAAACTATAATAATGAAATAAAGGTATGAGTGTCACAAGCGGTTTGTGATGGTAGAAAGTAGTACGGGAGTCCATCAGACAAGACTGATCTGATGTTATTAAGGACATGAATGGCAGAAGGGTGTAGATGGCAGAGGGTCCGCGCAGCAGACCGGAAGGAAATGTACATCGAAGTTGGAAAAACTTTGACTATGAAGTAAGGCACGAGTTACATTTAAAAGGCCAGTATCGTACTGAAACTTGAGAGTTTTACGATACTGATTGGATGACTAGATGCCTTCGACCGGGAAAGAGAACTTCGCGTTCGGGTATGGCAAAATTTACACCTGTCAAGCTTTTCACAGCCTAAAACTTGCACTAGCAAAGGGCAGACTGTACTTTCTTGTCTGGCGGTGGAACTAAATATAAAATTTGTATGTTTAAAAGGTATTACTAAAAACATATATAATTGATATGTCTAAATTAATATCACTGAAAATGGATGAAAAACTATTCCAAGATACAGAAATCATAGTGAGTAAGCTTGGAATATCGAGAAATAAATATATAAATGATGCCGTGACAGCTTATACAAAAGCGCAAAAACGAGCAGAGATGGAAGAACAAATAAGGAAAGAAATAAAATTGATTCAGGAAAGTAGCATGGAAGTTTTGGCTGAATTTGAAGCTTTGGAAGATGATTATGAAACAATATGACATTTGGCTGGCCAATCTTGACCCAAGATATGGGACAGAGCCTGGAAAAATAAGACCGGTATTAATAGTCCAAAATAATTTTATAATTTCTGAAGGCCATAAATCTACCATAGTTTGCCCAATAACAACTCGTCTTACTAATGGTACTCAGGTACTTAGAATCAGATTGACACCCAAAGATTCTGATATTTTTGAAGATTCTGATATTCTTCTTGACCAGATCAGAGCTATTGATAATAAACGATTCATAAGATATCTGGCGACGATACCAATCGAAACTAAGCAACAAGTCAAAGAGAGCCTGGTTTATCTTTTGGATTTGGCAGATTAGTTCCTTTAGAGTATAATATCTTTATACTTTAGCACTGTTGGGTACCCTTTACCTGTAAAATATTCTTTGGTAGCGTCGTCACCTTTATCAGAGGTAGCTAAAACAAAGTCTCCTCCCCAGGCGCCTAAAGATTTTACAACACCTGAATAGTCAGAAAAAAGTTGTTCCTTAACTTTACTGAAACCTGTATGGCTGGCAATCAGGTCTTCGTGTTTTGACAGCAAAGCTTCAAAATCCTTTAAGTTGGTCACAGATCGGATTTCTTCTGTTATTTTTGTGATGGCCTTAACCAATGTAGCCTTATTTTTTACCGCTTTTAGATAATCTTTAATACCCTGAGCAGTGCTTTGTTTTTTACCCAGGTGCACAAAAAATAAATTGTCTTTAAATTTCGGATTAAAATCAACTTCTGTGTAAGAAACTTCATCCGGTGAATTGATATATTCTACCGGACCATCGGCAAATGCACATGCTACATCATATCCTGAACCATCTTCATTTTTAAAATAAAGTAGTAAAGGATTCACCTCAGCCCACTCAGCCACTAAAAAGGTAAGTGTACTACTGGAACCCAATCCCCAATCCAATGGAAACTCTAATTGTGTTTCAATTTTAAATCCATTCCACTGAGATAAAAATTCAGAATTTAGCCTAACTGCATTTTTAAGCAATTTTTGTAAATAATCGGATGTTTCCTGATTAGTAGTGGAGATAGCAGAAAAATCAAAAAGTGAAATAGTAGACTCAAACCACTTTTTGCCTTTCATATCCAGACTTTCCCAAAGTAAATCCGAGCTTGTAGTTCTCTTGACCACCATTTTCTGTCCAAATTTAGTAGGAAGGCCAAGCGCTTTGGCTCCATCTAAAACTGCATACTCACCCGTGAGCAGCAGCTTTCCATGTCCATAGTATTTCGTTTTGATAATGTTCTGGTTTTAAAAATAAACACAAAATTAATCATATACCCGAATCCTGCAATAATTTTGGAAAATATATTTATATATATTGTTATAAATAAACCATTTATATATTGATTATATTATAAAAGTTCTTGAATAAAACTACCCATCTCGTACATTTTACTTACTCTGGTATTCAAATTATTGATTACACTACAGCAAGTTTTTTGTTTGTTCAATATTTACATGGCAATATTTTAACTGTTTTCCAATTAGTTATGATTTATTTTTCATTTTTTTTTACAAAATATTTTTTTTTCTTTCCAAAGAAATTACCTTTGCGCCCGCTAACGGAGTAACGTTAGTTAATTGTGTTAAATAATAAAAAATAAAGAAGTGGATACACTAAGTTACAAAACCAAATCTGCCAACGCCGCTACTGTAGATCAAAAGTGGTATGTAGTAGATGCTGAAGGGGAGGTAGTAGGAAGATTGGCTACCAGAATAGCTTCAGTACTTAGAGGAAAGAATAAGCCTGATTTTACTCCTCACGTAGATTCAGGTGATTATATCATAGTAGTCAATGCTGATAAAGTCAGATTTACAGGTTCAAAGCTGGATGACAAAGAATATCAGAGATATACTGGATATCCGGGCGGTCTGAAAAGAAGAACAGCTAAGGAAATGCTGGAAAAAAGACCAGAAATGGTTTTGGAACTTGCCGTAAAAGGTATGCTTCCGAAAACAAAATTGGGTAGAGCCATGATTAAAAAATTGTTTTTGTACAAAGATGCGACTCATCCTCATGCTGCACAAAAACCTGAACCATTTAAATTTTAATACAATATGGAAATGATCAATAGCATAGGCAGAAGAAAATCTTCGACAGCCAGAATATATGTAACAAAAGGAGCTGGTAAAATTACCATCAATGGTAAGGATCTTAAAGATTACTTCCCAATGCCAAGTACGCAGGCAACCATTCTCGATCCTTTGAAAGTGTCAGAATCTGAAGGTCAGTATGATATTAAGATAACAGTAGATGGAGGAGGTTTCAAAGGCCAATCAGAAGCCATCAGAATGGCAATTTCAAGATCATTGGTAAAAATCAATGAAGATTTCAAAAAGCCATTGAAAGATAAAAAATATCTTACCAGAGATGCCAGAGAGGTAGAAAGAAAGAAATTTGGAAAACCAAAAGCGAGAAAGAGCTTCCAGTTCTCTAAACGTTAATCTTTTTATCACCATTATTTTAATAATAAAGTCAAAAATTTTAAAGAAATGAATAAGCCGACATATAATGAAATGTTAGAAGCCGGAGTACACTATGGTCACTTAAAAAGAAAGTGGAATCCAAAGATGCTTCCTTACATTTTCATGGAAAGAAAAGGAATTCACATCATAGATCTCAACAGAACTGCTGAATGTCTGGACAGAGCTGCCTATGCTATGAAACAAATGGCAAAATCAGGTAAAAAGATACTTTTTGTTGCAACAAAGAAACAAGCAAAGGATATTGTTGCAACAGCTGCAAGAAGTGCTGAAATGCCTTATGTCACTGAAAGATGGTTAGGAGGTATGATGACCAATTTTTCTACCATCCGTAAATCTGTCAAAAAGATGAACAGCATAGATAAAATGCTGAGCGATCCTGCCATCTCCATTACTAAGAAGGAGAGACTCACACTAACCAGAGAGAAAGACAAACTGGAAAAAGTGCTGGGTGGTATAGCCAATCTGAATAGATTGCCAAGTGCAGTATTTATGGTAGACATACACCATGAACACATTGCTCTGGCTGAAGCAAAAAGATTGGGAATGAAAACCATTGCTATGGTTGATACAAATTCAGATCCGAATAAAGTAGATTTTGCAATTCCTGCCAATGATGATGCATCAAAATCAGTAAAATTGATTACAGATTATGTAATTACTGCCATCAAAGAAGGATTGGAAGAAAGAAGAGTCGCTAAACTTGATACCAAAGAAGATTAATAAAATTATTATAAATTATTAAATAAGTTATTCAACATGAGTGAAGTAAATTTATCAGCATCAGCCGTAAAAGAACTCAGAGAGCAGACTGGTGTAGGTATGATGGATTGTAAAAAAGCGCTTGTAGAAGCAAATGGAGACTTTGACAAAGCGATCGAACTACTTAGATTGAGAGGACAGAAAA
>Ga0073900_10001428_pt1 | contig 13285 bp, 9 predicted proteins | sample KloWWTmetKNB5Kit_FD_66666 | JGI IMG/M metagenome (GOLD analysis project Ga0073900, IMG submission 66666) | Active sludge microbial communities from Klosterneuburg, Austria, studying microevolution and ecology of nitrifiers - Klosterneuburg... | ecosystem: Engineered > WWTP > Aerobic digester >...
CTCATTTCTTAATATTTAATGCGGAGAAAGTGGCGACAGGATTATCAAGTATTGAGGTAATTTTGCATCTTTGTATAATGGGAGAAAGTAAGGCAACGAGTCAAAAACCTGTAGCGGTGATAGGATCTGGTAGTTTTGGTGCAGCCATTGCCCATTTGCTTTCAAAGAATGTCGATGTACTGATGTACACAAGAAACAAAGAAAAAGTCAAATTAATAAACGAAACACATCGACTTCAGGGTTTTTTGGTATCCAAAAGGATAATTGCCACGGACGACAAAGAGGAGGTTACTAGTTCTTGCGATGTAATATTCCCAGTCATACCATCTACTAATTTTGCATCCATGGTAAGGGATTTTTCAGCCTATTTCAAACCATATCATATCTGTATTCATGGGACCAAAGGATTTGATCTTGTAGGGTTGACGGAAAAAGAACTATTAAAAGCTTCAATCCAACGATCTCATATTCGCACAATGAGTGAAGTATTGGTTCAAGAAAGTTCATTAGTGCGGGTCGGGTGCCTTTCTGGTCCAAACTTATCCAGAGAAATCATGGAAGGACAACCAGCAGCTACTGTCATAGCAAGTAAATATGAAGAGGTTATAAAACTTGGAAAAGCAGTTTTGGATAGCCCAAGTTTTGCCGTTTTTGGGTCTCATGAACTGATTGGAGCTGAATTGGCTGGAGCACTAAAAAACATAATCGCCTTAGCCTCAGGGATTTTAACAGGACTTGGACTTGGCAAAAATATCCAAGCCATGTTGATAACCAGAGGTTTGCGAGAGATGATCTATATTGGCAATGCAATGGGTGCAACGACAAGAGCGTTTCTTGGTACAGCAGGAATTGGCGATTTGATCGCTACTGCCACAAGCCCTAACAGTCGAAACTTTGCTTATGGCATCCGCATAGCCCAAGGGGAAACCCCAGACGAAATCAACGCTTCGCTACCTGAATTGGCAGAAGGCGTCAGAACTCTGAAAATTGTCCAACAGCTAGCCAAACACTACAAAACGCCAATACCCATTATATACATGATATACAAAGTCGTGCACGAAAACTTCGACGTACGTAAGGCGATCCCTTACCTATTGAGATATCCTTATGACCAAGACGTGGACTTTATTTAAATTTATTCTGCCAATATTCTATCCATCGAGACTTTGTCTGCTATATATCCTTTTAAGCCACTTATTGGTATCCGTACCTGTTCTAGTGAATCTCGATCTCTAATGGTAACCATCTCATCCGTCAAAGTATCAAAATCAACCGTAATACAGTAAGGAGTTCCAATCGCATCCTGACGTCTATATCGTCTTCCGATGGCATCTTTATCATCATACTGACAGTTGAAAGAAAATTTTAATTCTCTAAAAATCTGGCGCGCTTTGGTCGTTAATTCCTCCTTATTTTTAACCAGAGGAAGTATGGCACATTTGACCGGAGCGATGGAAGGGTGTAACTTGAGTACTATACGAGTACTGTCTTCACCTTTTGTATCTGGCAGTGTTTCCTCTGTATATGCATAGCTCAAAGCAGCCAAAAACATCCTATCGCAGCCGATTGAAGTTTCGATGACATACGGTATATAAGATTCATTTTTTTCTGGATCAAAATAAGTGATTTTTTTGCCAGATAAATTTGCATGTTGGGATAAATCAAAATCTGTCCGTGAATGAATACCCTCTAACTCTCTAAATCCAAAAGGAAACTCGAATTGGATGTCCACTGCTGCATTGGCATAATGTGCCAAATTATCATGATCGTGAAATCTCAATTTACTAGCAGGATGTCCGATGGCATGATGCCATTTTAATCGAATTTGTTTCCATCGTTCGTACCATTCTAGTTCAGTTCCAGGAGGCACGAAAAATTGCATTTCCATTTGCTCAAACTCCCTCATTCTAAAAATAAATTGTCTAGCAACGATTTCATTACGGAAGGCTTTCCCGATTTGGGCTATGCCAAAAGGAATTTTCATCCTAGAGGATTTCTGGACATTTAAGAAATTAACGAAAATGCCCTGTGCCGTTTCTGGTCTTAAATACAACACACTGTCCTCCCCTGCTATATTACCTAATTGGGTTGAGAACATAAGGTTGAACTGACGCACTTCCGTCCAATTGCGAGACCCTGATTCAGGACATGCAATCTCCAATTCATCAATCATGGCCTTAAGGTCAACCATATCATTATTGGTCATAGCATTTGCCAATCTTTGGGTGATTTCCTTAGTTTTGGTTTGGTATTCCAAAACCCGAGGATTGGTTGACTTAAACATTTCGGCATCAAAATTCTCAAACCTTTTGGCAGCTTTATCAACCTCTTTATTTATTTTATCTTCGATTTTCTCAATATAACCTTCGATTAGTTGGTCAGCACGATATCTTTTTTTGGAATCCTTGTTGTCTAGCATTGGATCATTAAAAGCATCCACGTGGCCAGAGGCTTTCCATGTTTTGGGATGCATAAATATTGCGGCATCTATACCTACGATATTCTCGTGTACTTGAGTCATTGCTTTCCACCAGTAGTTTTTTAGATTGTTTTTAAGCTCCACACCATAGGGGCCATAGTCATAGACTGCACTCAACCCATCATAAATTTCACTGGATGGAAAAACAAAACCATACTCTTTCGCATGAGACACAATTTTCTTAAAAACTTCATCTTGACTGGCCATTCTTCTGTATTTTTTAAAATTTTATGCACAAAAGTAACAAAAAATTTAGATTAGCTGGATTTAACTCGTCCAACTATCGATATGACAAAATGACACTTATACATGTTGGCAAGGATTTTGAACAATAATTATTTTTTAATAAAATATTAAAATAGAGATGAGTACAGAAGATAAAAATCAACCGGACGATTCAGAACAAATCGAGAAGATAATAGAACAAGTCAACGAAAGCACACAAGAGGATTTTGAAAGCGAAGAAGCGAGTGAAATAGCGAAGTTGAAGGAAGACCTTAGCGAGATGAAGGATAAATATCTAAGAATTTATGCTGAGTTTGATAATTTTAAAAAAAGGACCAGCAAGGAAAGAATCGATTTGATAAAAACTGCCGCACAAGACACATTGACAGCTTTATTGCCTATATTGGATGATTTTGACAGAGCAAAAAAGAACTCGGAAGTCCCTAATAGTCCTGAACCTTTTTCTGAAGGAATCAATTTACTTTATCATAAATTAACTTCCCTTTTGAAAAGCAGAGGTTTGGAAGTGATGGAAACAAATGGTAAAGCATTTGATCCTGAGTTTCACGAAGCCATAACTGAAATTCCCGTTACGAATCCAGAATTGCAGGGAAAGATAGTAGATACGGTCGAAAATGGTTATTTTTTACACGATAAACTCATCCGCCACGCGAAAGTTGTGGTAGGTAAATAAATACATATAACTCAATGGCTAAAAGAGATTATTATCAGGTACTCGGAGTGACAAAAAATGCATCCGAGGCAGAGATAAAAAAAGCATACAGAGCTACGGCGATGAAATATCATCCAGATAGAAATCCAGACGATAAAGCAGCCGAAGAAAAGTTTAAAGAGGCGGCAGAGGCATATGAAGTATTGAGCGATTCCGACAAAAAAGCTAGGTATGATCGATATGGTCATGCTGGTGTAGATCCCAATGCTGGGTTTGGAGGAGGAGGTCGGCGATCAGGAGGCATGACGATGGAAGACATCTTTTCGCAATTTGGTAGTGCTTTTTCGGATGAAGGCAGCCCTTTTGATTCCTTTTTTGGAGGAAGCTCGAGAACTGGTGGTGGTCAAAGAGGATCTAATCTTAGGGTTAAAGTAAAATTAAACCTTGAAGAAATAGCGAAAGGAGCAAAGAAAAAGATAAAAATTAAAAAGCAGATAAAATGCAGCCCATGTGGAGGTTCTGGTGCAAAAGACAGCAACTCCAAAAAGACATGTTCCACCTGTCATGGTTCTGGCTATGTCAAGCAAGTTAGGAATACTTTCTTAGGACAGATGCAGACCACAGGAGTCTGTCACACTTGCAATGGTCTAGGTCAGATTATCACCAGTCAATGTGTACATTGCAAGGGTGAAGGTCGTGTCTATGGCGAAGAAACCATCGACATCGAAATACCACAAGGGGTACACGATGGCATACAGCTCTCGATGTCAGGAAAGGGAAATGTTGGAGCGCATGGAGCGCCAGCTGGTGACCTTATCATAAATATTGAAGAGGAAGCACATCCAAATCTAGTCAGAGATGGTTCAAACGTGATATTTGAATTATCAATGAACTTTGCAGATTTGATATTGGGTACTAGCGTCGAGGTCCCAACGATAGATGGACGGGTTAAAATCAAAATTCCACCTGGTACACCTTCGGGCAAAGTATTTAGGTTAAAAGACAAAGGTTTGCCGAATGTTCAATCTTATGGCAAAGGTGATCAACTCGTAAAAGTGCATGTTTGGACACCAAAAAAATTCACAACCGAAGAAGAATCTCTTTTACAGAAAATGAAAGAAATGCCAAATTTCAATCCAGGCAAAGAATCTCAGGAAAAGGGATTTTTTGATAAAATGAGAGATATTTTTGGATAATCAATAAAAAGTAAAAAGGCTGTCATAAAAACAGCCTTTTTTTATACGTATAACTTTTTTAGTTTATCTCACTCAATTTCTTCATTACGCCATCGATAATTTTTAGTTGACCTTCGATGTCCATTTTGTTTTTCTCTTGATCCTTGATATTTTGCTCAATCTTTTTCTCATTTTCACTGATCAGTTCTTTCGCTTCAGTTATTTCCTTGTGTAGTTTTTCATTGGTTCTCACCAATTTTTTCTTTAGATCTTCCAAATCATCCTTTTTCTCCTTTTCTTTTTTCAAGTCTTCATTAACAAGTGCCTTTCTCAAGGAGACGCCAAAATCATATAAAAACTTGGAAGCACCACTATATTGTGACATTCCCTTTTCTTTCGAAACAAAACCTGCACCAGCGTCGGCAAATAAGTAAAAAGTAGTAGTATTACCACTTTGAATTATCTGCATATAAATGTCGGTCGGGCCAGACTCATTGATAGAAGAGATAGAGGCATTGTCGGTAAACCATTCATCGAATTTCTTATTTCGCTTGGTTTTACCGTATTTTTTAATATAATCTTCCCAAGCATTTTTAGAAAATTTTTCTGTGGTCGAGCTAACTTCCAATATCAAAGCATTTTGGATTCCCTGACTCATCTCACGCATGGTCTCCTTAGCTTGGCCAAAACTAGTAAACGAGGTAAACATAATAGAAGCCAGTAGTAGGCATTTTGACACGTTCTTCATAATTTCAATTTTTTAAATTTTTAAATTTTATGTAATTAATCAAAGTTTGTTAGATTCCATTTTTATTTTTTTATTCGCCAAATATAACAAAATTACAGAGCCAATAGTTGCTAAAGTCAAAATCATCCAAATTAAATTTAAAGTGCCGATATCTTGAAATCTCAAGGAAATCGCAATAAATAATATGTTTACCACGCACAAGATCAAGGTTGATTTTACATGACTGTATCCTAAATCTATAAGTAAATGGTGTATATGCGTTTTATCTGGATAAAATGGAGATCGACCTCGAATAATTCGCAGCATAAAAACCCTCAGTGTATCAAATAATGGAATAATCAAAATCCCAATAGTGACTGCTGGAACAGATTTTATGGCATACAAGGAATTGGGCATCGCATTATTTAGCTCAATAAATTTTAAGGCCAAAATAGAACTATTTAGACCTAATATTAAAGAGCCTGTGTCTCCCATGAATATTTTTGCTGGTGAAAAATTATAATGAAGAAAGGCAATAACAGCCCCAGCCATAGAAAAAGCCACAATGCTCAACTCAATCCTGTCCACCGCTAGAAACCAAATACCAAATGTTGATGAGATTATCAATCCTATAAATCCAGCTAAACCATTGATTCCATCTATTAGATTAAAAGCATTTATAATGACGACTATGGTAAAAATTGTAAACAATACACCCAGCCAATATGGCAATTCATATATGCCAAAGATACCAAAAAAAGAACCCAAGAACAAATTCGATTTAAAAACCAAAATACAAGCTGCCAAAATCTCTCCGACCATCTTTTTCATTGGGGACATGGGTAGTATATCGTCCTTCGCTCCTATCAAAAATATCAATAAAAAAGCACAAATTATATATTGCAGATCTTCAAATACATTGAATGGTGTCCAAAAAACTATGGCAAAAATAAATCCAGCGAAAATCCCAATTCCACCCAATGATGGAATTTTTCGTTTATGAGATGATCTCTCGTTGGGTTCATCGAACAGCGCTTTGACATTTGATATATTGATTATAGAGGGAATGGCAAAAAATGTCACAGTAAAAGCTGTCAAAAAACTCAGTATAATATCGTACATTTTTTCTAAAAATGGTATTTATAAAGAACAAACATATAGAAAATAACCTAAATTAAGGTCTAAAGGTACCTAAGAAAATTACTTACACTATACACTTTCTTTATTTGACGATTTTTTTACTAATAGTATCATTCTTTCCTTGTCAGAATCAAGCCATGCTAATTTGAAAAAAAAAACTATCTTTGAGCGATTATTGATTTATTTTATTCATGCATTTTAAAGAAAAATTAATCATAGAAAAGCTGCCCAAACACATTGCCATCATAATGGATGGAAATGGCAGATGGGCTAAAAACAAGTTGCAACCTAGAGTTTTCGGGCATACCAACGGTGTAAGTGCTGTGCGTGAAGTCACAGAAGCTAGCGCAGAATTGGGGATTAAGTATCTGACACTTTATGCATTTAGTACCGAAAACTGGAATCGACCTAGTTTTGAAATAAATGCCTTAATGAACCTCCTCGTCGAAACCATCAGAAAAGAAATTTCGACCCTCAACAAAAACAATATCAAGTTGACAGCGATTGGGGGCCTTGAAAAACTTCCATCCAGCACTTACAAAGCGCTTATGGAAGGTATAGAGCAAACTAAGAATAACACAAGAATGACCTTGGTTCTAGCATTGAATTATAGCGCAAAATGGGAATTGATAAGAGCAATGCAGTCCATTGGATCTCAAGTACAAAAAGGTTCGATCCTGCCTGAACAAATTGACGACCAAATCATAGAACAAAATCTTGCCACCAGCGGGATTCCTGACCCAGAGCTTTTGATTAGAACTTCTGGTGAACATAGAATTAGTAATTTTTTATTATGGCAAATAGCTTACAGTGAGCTCTATTTCACAAATACTTTGTGGCCTGATTTTCACAAAGAAAACCTATACGAAGCCATCTATGATTTCCAAAATAGGGAACGCAGATTTGGCAAAATAAGTGAACAAATCCAAAGTTAAACTTCGGAATTGTAAACTATTATCTCTTTTTTTACGTCTCTTTATCTATTAGTAATAATTTTATGAGTTTAAATTTAAAATATTTTTTAGTTCTTTTCATTTCCTTTGCCACGACTGGGGTTTTTGGACAGACAATAAACAAACCTATCGTCGATTTCACCAACACCAAGATCTATGAAATTGGTGGCATCAAGGTCACTGGGGCTAAATTTAGCGATGAAAATGCCATTATATCCGTTTCAGGATTGAAAAATGGCGAAAAACTAAGAGTTCCTGGTGAAGAAATTGGATACGCCTTAAAGAAATTACTTAGATTGAAATTATTTTCTGATGTTCAGATATTTCAAGAGAAATTAATCGGCGATGTAATATTTCTAGAAATTAGAATTACAGAATTGCCGCGATTGACACGGTATTCGTTTCAAGGGGTAAAAAAATCACAACATGAAGATTTACAGAAAATAGTGGATAGATTCATACCCAAAGGAAGCATCGTGACTGAAAATGCAAAAAGCAATATCAAGCAAAAAATGGGTGAATTCTTTAAAGAAAAAGGGTATCTAGATGCCAAAATAGATATCACTCAAACCGTAGATGATAAGAGTCCTAATGGCACAAAACTCCTATTCATCATCAAAAAAGACGAGAAAGTTAAAATACAGAACATCCTCTTTGAAGGCAATACTGTATTGACTGATAGAAAATTAAGATCCAAGATGAAAAATACCCACAGAAAGTGGAAATTGTTCTCATCTTCCAAATTGATCGACGAAGAATATGAAACCGATAAAAACAATATTATAGCCTATTACAATACTCTCGGATACAAAGATGCTAGTATCACCAAAGACAGTGTTTGGAGAGAATCAGATGGCGATTTATTGATTAAAATTACACTCCACGAAGGAAATAAGTACTATTTCAGAAATATTGTTTGGAAAGGAAATACCATTTATAATAGCAAAATCCTAGGAGATGTACTTGGGATCAAAAAAGGTGATGTTTACAATATGGAATTGTTAGAACAGCGTCTAAAGTTCTCTCAAGACGGTAGAGATATCAGTTCTCTTTACATGGACGAAGGTTATTTATTTTTCAATGTCGAACCAACCGAAGTAGCTGTTTTCAAGGATTCTATTGATGTTGATATTAGAGTTGTGGAAGGGGCACAAGCCACTATAGACAAAGTCATAATCAGAGGCAATGATCGTACTCACGAGCACGTAATACGAAGAGAATTGCGCACTCGACCAGGTGCGAAATTCAGCAGATCAGATATCATCAGGTCTCAACGCGAAATCATGGCATTGAATTATTTCAATCCTGAGAAAATGGACATCAATACGCCAGTAAATGCCCAAAGAGGAACTGTTGACATCGAATATACGCTAGAAGAAAAATCCTCGGATCAGTTAGAATTGTCTGCGGGTTATAATGGTTTCAATGGACTCATAGGTACTTTGGGAGTTTCATTTAATAATTTCTCTTTAAGAAATATAGCCAAAAAAGAAACTTGGAATCCACTACCACAAGGAGACGGCCAAAAGCTTTCCCTTAGAGTTCAAAGTGCTGGAAAACCTTATTTGACTACCAATATTTCTTTCACAGAGCCTTGGTTAGGGGGTAAAAAACCCACTTCATTGACAGTAGCTGGTTTTTTGACGAGATATACCAATAATTATGACAAAGCAAGTATATTGTACGGAAGCTTAGTAGTAGAGGGCGGTACTGTAGGTATTGGAACTCGACTAAAAAAGCCTGATGACAATTTTACTTATTATGTAGAGTTTAACTTACAAAACTATTTGATGCGCAATTGGACGAATGGTTCTTTTGGATTCAATACCGAAGCTGGAAATCTTGAGAATGGTTCATTTAACAACCTAAATATCAAGCAGACTTTAACAAGAAGTACCATTGCAGACCCAATATTCCCGAAAGATGGCTCGAGGATCGCGCTTTCTCTACAACTGACCCCACCCTATTCTTTATTCAACAAGGATGTAACCTCACCAGAAATTTCTCTAAAAGAAAAGTACAGGTGGTTAGAATATCACAAATGGCGTTTAGATGCCGAATGGTACAAGAGCTTAGGAGCTAAGTTTGTTCTTAAAGCTGCCGCAAAAATTGGTATCCTTGGATATTATAACAAAAAGCTAGGTATCACACCCATCGAGCAGTTTAAATTGGGAGGTGACGGTCTTTCCAATAGGTTTGCGCAAGGTGGGATTACTGGTCTCGATATCATTAGTATGAGAGGTTACAAGGTTGAAGACATTTATGCCGATCCAAATTCTAACAGCACGGTTTTCAACAAATACACTGTCGAACTCCGATATCCATTTTCTCTAAATCCTAGTTCGACGATTTATGCTACGCTTTTTGCTCAAGGAGGAAATGCTTTCAATGGCCTTAAAAATTTCAATCCATTTGACCTAAAACGTTCTGTCGGGATGGGTTTAAGAGTATTTTTGCCGATGTTTGGAACATTAGGATTTGATTACGGTCTAGGATTTGACAAGAATCTCCCAGAAGGTAGTCGAACGCTAAAAAATTATGGCCAATTCAATATCATCTTAGGATTTGAACCAGAGTAGTTTTAGAAATAAATAGGATAAAATTTTACTTTGCCTGTGGTGTTAAATTCTAATGCTGGACAAGGAATTTTTATAAAATTCAAAGATCCCAGAATAGTCCTCAACCACGGTGATTTGGTTTTGATTTTACTTAAGTCTACATCCAATGACAACATGAACCGAGAACTTCTAGGGTAATGGTTTTTATCTAATTCAAATTGGTTATTGTTTTTGTCTGTCCAAGTATTATCAAATCCTCCCCACATATTGCTAGCGCCATATCCTACCGCCACATTAAGCCATGAAGGAGTTTTTTCCCAATTGGGAAAAAAGGATTTTATATTAAAACTCAACCACGTAACTTGTGCATTGTAGTCCTTTAAAAAACGCTCCGTATAGGCACCTTTACCATACAGTTCCATGTCACGCTCTGCCAAAGTCATCGTCACAGATTCGTTATTCAGTGCCTTTAAAGTTACATCAGGCACACCCTGCGGGGTACTCGAAGTTTTGATTCGAATCCTCTGTTGATTCCAAATTAGTTCTTGCAAAGCAAATAGGCTCGTCCCAGTTGTATTGGCTAAAATATCGTAATAAGAAAACCCCCATTTGGGACTTAATCCATCAAAAAATTCAAGGGATAACTGTAAAAAATTGGAACCCGCAAAGGAATACCAAAGGCTTTTCCTTTTTGAAACTCCAGCCCATTTGAATGTTTCATACCCAAAATAAGTATAAGTGTATGCCGTCATGAAATGCCCAGCTTTATCCACGCCACGCCATTCATTCCCATCATTAAAAAAATGAAACTTAGACAAACCCAAATCCTTATACCAATAGTTGTATAAGCCAACCATCACACCTGCATACAGTGCTGATTCAGTCCCAATAACAGCAATCAATCTTTTTTTATTAAAATTTTTTGAGTAATCCAAAAAATGTATTTTCGAACTGTCTCGCGATGGATGAATGCTAATACCATAGGATTCAATACTCACCTTAAGGACAATAAACATCACAATAAATGGGCAAATATATCTCCTTATAGCAGCCATATTGGTTGATTTGATTTCATAAAAAAGCTTATTTTTTTTAAAAGAATTTAGTTAAAAAATGATGGTATTTATGGTAAAGATAAAACATTGTAAAATTTCGATATTTAAAAATTAAATCCTACCTTTGAACTTGAATCTAAAGAAAAATATTTGAAGTGCTAACGAATAAGGTTTTAGATGATTTAATAAAAAAAAATTGGCCTAATTGCACTTTTAAAATCCGTGCTGAGTTCAGTACAAAAAATCATTTAAGAAATGAAAAATAAATTTACAGTTGTTTTTTGTGGATTTCTGGCATTTTTATGTCTATTTAACAATAGTTTGTTGGGGCAAGATCTACATTTCACACAATTTCCTTTGTCTCCCTTGACACTTTCTACGGCCAATGCTGGAGATTTTTATGGAACTTATCGAGTTGGTGGTATTTTTAGAAGCCAATTTAATGGTACTAGCGGTGTAAAAGGTTATAGTACGATGCTCGGCTACGTGGATGCCCCGCTCCCATGGGCATTCAGGAGTCAAGACTGGTTAGGTCTGGGTATTATCTATGCGAACGATAAAGCAGGAATCGGAGGATTGGGTAGATCCGAGTTTTTGGTAAATGTGGCCTATCACCTAGCTTTTGACAAGTCTGGAAAAAATCACCTCAGTTTAGGATATCAGACTGGTTCGATTGGATTGAAATTAATGGATCCATCAAAGTTGGTTTTTTATGACTTGACATCGGGGCTTATCAATTCTGACGATATAAACCTTATAAACCAAAAGAAAAGTTCTTTCACAGAACACGCCGCCTCAGCACATTTACAACTATCTCTAAGCTCACGAGTTAGAATGAAATTTGGTTTTACTATGGCACATTTGGGAAAGCCAAAAGCAGTAGTTACCACACAAGGAAACTTTAGACTCCCACAAAGACAAACTTATTTCGGCCAATTAGACATTCTTTTGACAAAATCATTAGCTTTATATCCAGCTTTGATTTATCAAGTTTCAGCCAAGCAAAAAGAATTCGGCGCTCACGCTTTAGCAAGTTACCAATTGCAAAAAGAAAACAATTTGAGGGTAAATGCTGGTCTAGGACTTCGTCAAGGCGATAGCTATCAATTCCTAGCTGGTTTTGACTATAAAACAATAAAATTTGGTGCAGCTTTTGATATTACCAGTTCTCTTTTGAGACCTAACAACGGTATAGAGCTGGGTATCAGTTATATTGGAAGAATTTTTAAAACTCCCAATCCAAAACAAGTTATCATTTGCCCAAGATTTTAATCTTTAAAAACAGTAAATTTTGTTCATACCACATAATTTTAACACTGATATAATGAAAATAAGTATATTCCAAATTATATTTTTTAGCATCACCGCCGTTTCTGTTTTTGGCCAGCCCATACGCGCCTACAATTATGACGGCCTAATGCGTGGCGGAGAATTGTCCATGTTTAAAAAGGATTATTACAATGCTGTGGATCTTTATGAGAAGGCATATAAAGAACGAAAAAGCCAAGATCTTGCTCTACAGATAGCCAATTTGCATTATATTTTGAGAGATATCCCAAAGGCTGAAAATTGGTACAAGAGAGCACTTATCAAGGATAAAGATATGACCATGCCCGAGGCTCATTTTGCCCTTGGCAGAATTTATAAAATGAATGGAAAATACGAAGAAGCCTCCGCCGTTTTTCAAAAATTTATCACCATGGCCGAAGACGGTCCACTTCGTGAATTGGCAAAAACAGAATTGAAAGGAATCGATATGGCCAGTAAAATGCCAGAGCAAAAAAAGTTGATTGCTGAAAATGCTGGCAAAGCCATCAATTGCCTTCAGGCTGATTTCGCTCCGGTATATGACAAAGATGGGAATCTTTATTTTTCCTCTTTCAATAGAGATAGTGTCATAAGACTCAACGGCAAGGAAGGTGATTATTTCACCAAAATTTATATGGCTTCCAATGGCCCAAAAGGGTTTGAAAAACCAGTTCAACTAGGGACAGAAATTAATCGCGAAAATTATCATACTGCCAATGCCACGTTTTCATCTGATGGAACCAAAATGTTTTTTACTAGAGCTGAATTAGACGGCAATGAGGTTTTATCGAGTAAAATTTATGTAGCTACAAAGATAGAAGGACAATGGAGCAATGCTACCGAACTTACCAAAATTAATGGTAATTTCCTATCGAAGCATCCAAGTGTTGGAGAATTATATGGTCGTGAAGTATTGTTTTTCGTATCCAATATGACAGGCAGCTTAGGAGGTTTTGACATCTTTTATTCGAATCTTAATGGCTCTGGCGATT
>Ga0073900_10001430_pt1 | contig 13283 bp, 12 predicted proteins | sample KloWWTmetKNB5Kit_FD_66666 | JGI IMG/M metagenome (GOLD analysis project Ga0073900, IMG submission 66666) | Active sludge microbial communities from Klosterneuburg, Austria, studying microevolution and ecology of nitrifiers - Klosterneuburg... | ecosystem: Engineered > WWTP > Aerobic digester >...
GGCCGCCTGTTGCTGGTGCCGGTGGCGGAAGTGCTCTATTTCAAGGCCGATCTTAAATATGTCACTGCTCGCACGGTCGACCGCGAATATCTGCTCGACGAGGCGCTGACGCATCTCGAAACCGAGTTTGCCGAGCGCTTTATCCGCCTGCATCGTGCCGTACTGGTCGCCAAGTCGGCACTTGCCGGCTTCGAAAAGGCGGTGGGCGATGATGCCGATGCCTACGGCTGGGCGCTGTTGCGCGGCGTGCTGGAAAAGCTGCCGGTCAGTCGCCGGCAATGGGCGCCCGCCAAGGCCCTGGTCACGCAATCCTGAATTTTTCATTCCTAGCGAGAAACGCCAGTGTCACAAATTTGCCCGCATTGCGGCTATGCCCGAAAAGCGACTGATACCGTTCCCGAATGGCAGTGCCCTTCCTGCGAGAAGGCTTACCGCAAGGCGGGTGACGGATTGTCGCCGCCGACCTTGCGTCTGCAGACCGCGACCCGCGAACCCGCCTCCGGCGGCCTGGGGAAATGGTGGGTTTGGTTGCTGCTGCTGGGCGCAGCGCTCTGGTTTGGCCGTCCGCTTTGGCAGCAGCGAGCTATTGAAACGGAAAGGACGCTGGCTGCAGGTCAGCCGACAGTCGTGCTCTACGCCACCGATTGGTGCGGCTACTGCAAGGCAGCGCGTGAGCTTTTTGCAAGTAACGGCATCGCCTATGTCGAGCACGACATCGAGAAAAGCGCTGAAGCCTTGAACCAGCACAGAAAGCTCGGTGGCAATGGCGTGCCGTTGATTGTCGTCGGCGACGATGTGATCAAGGGCTACAACGAGGCAGCGCTACGTCAGTTGCTCAAGCCCTGGTTAAAGGGATAAATCCCCGAACGGCCTGATTGCTACCGCGAAATTCAGGCTTTTTCCCGGTTGACCCTGAGGCTAACCGTTGCTTCTGTGGTTGCAATCACCGGCGTGCCCGTCGAGACGAGGACCTTGTCGACCCGGTTGCGGTCCATGTCCATCACCTCGAAGCGCCAGCCGGAAACCGCGAAATAATCGGCCGGCATGGGAATGCGCCCCAGTTGATGCATGATGAAACCGCCCAGGGTATGAAAATTGTGCTCATCCTCACCGGGCAGGTCGACCGAAATGTCGAGCACGGATTTAAGCCGTTCGATGCCGACATCGCCATCGACCAGCCAGGAGCCGTTTTCGCGCTGCACCATGTCGCGATCCTCAAGCGCTTCAGGCACCGATAGCTCGCCGACAATCGCCGCCAGTACGTCGGTCAAGGTCACCAGGCCCTGGACGTCACCGTATTCATCGACAATCAGCGCGAACTGCAGGCGGGCGTGGCGGAAACTTTCGAGCAATTGCGTCGTGGTCACCGACTCGGGCACGTAGAGCGGCGCATGCAGCACCGACTCGATATCGTTCGAATTGATGCCGTGGCCGGGCAGGGCTTTCTTGAGCAGGTCACCGGTTTGCAGAATGCCGAGGATGTGCTCCAGGCCATCGCGGCAAACCACCAGCCGGGAAAATTCGGTGTCGACGATGCGCTGGCGAACGATTTGTTCGTCTTCATCGAGGTCGATAACGAACATATCGCGGCGCGGCGTCATGATCGCCGCAATGCGCTGTTCGTCGAGGCGCAGCACGTTGGAGACGATTTCCTGCTCGCTCTCATGGAAGACGCCGGCTTCGGCCCCTTGTTCCATCAGCACCTTGATTTCGTCGTCGGTGACCGGTGACTCTTCCTTGCGCCGGGCGCCGAGCAGTTTCAGGATTGCCGAGCAGGAACTAGAGAGAATGACGACCAGCGGATGGGCGATCCGGGCGAGGACGATCATTGGTCGGGCAATCAGGCCGGCAATGCCTTCCGGTGCCAGCATGGCGAGTTGCTTGGGGACCAGTTCGCCAACGACAACCGAGAAATAAGTCAGGCCAACTACCGTGATGGTCAGGGCCACGCCGGTGGCGTAGGGCGCCAGTAAGGGAATACCGGACAGCCATGCGGCCAGGGGGTCGGCGACGGCAGCCTCGCCGATGGCGCCGCTGAGAATGCCGACTGAGGTAATGCCCACCTGGATGGTTGAAAAGAAACTGGCTGGTTCCTGATGCAGCGAGAGGGCTGCCTTGGCGCCCAGACTGCCGTCATCGGCAAGATTCTGCAGGCGCGATTTGCGCGATGAAACAATGGCTATTTCCGACATGGCGAAGACGCCATTGAGCAAAATGAGCAGAAAAATTAACGCTATATCCATTCGGGAAGCCGCCCTTCGCCCTCATGGCGTGCGGTTTTGGTGTTGGTCTGCGGTGGATTGTAGCAGGTGCGTATGACAGAGCTCATCGGCCCTTCCCGGTATGCCTGGCGCTCGGGAGGCGTTGGGTCAGTCAGCTATTTTTATGGCCAGTCCGCAGTGTTGCCCGGAGTGGCAGGCGTGGCGATAGCTCGGGAATATTTCCCGGGTTTGTAATGAAATACTCCCCAGCCATCCCGGGTGAAGCCGGCGAGGATCACGGGTCGGCTTAAAGCCGAGCCTTGCTGCCTGAAGAAAGTAGCCTCCGACGCCCTGTTTGACTGGAATTTTCTGGCTTCCCGTCCACTGTGGTTGACTGGCGCTTGATGTGCCGACTCCTTCTCGCTGATCGACGCGATCGGCAACTGGTCAGTGACCCCCGGCCGATGATGATGACAAGGTCCCGGCCCGGATCGCCATTGTCGACATCAGGAAGGGCAAGCTGCTCAAGGAAATCACCAGCGGCCCGGAGACGGAAGGCATCGAGTTCACGCCGGACGGCAAGCGCTATGTTGCGACGCTGGAATTCGGCAACAAGTTCCTCGTTCTCGATGACAAGCTCGACCCGATCAAGGCGGTGGAAACTGGCAAGACGCCCTACGGTATTGCCTTTAATCGAACGGGGCAGCGCATTTTTGTCGCCGCCTCGCGGGCGAATGTCCTGCAGGTTTTTGATGCCACGTCCCTTGAGAAAATCAAGGACATCCCGAGTGGCGAACGTTGCTGGCACTTTACTTTCACCCCGGATGACAAGCAGATTCTGCTGGCTTGCGGTCGTTCCGATGAGGTGATCGTGATCGATACCGACAAGCTGGAAGTGACCAAGCGGATTGCCAACAAGGGTATGCCCTGGGGCATCGTCACTTATCCGAAGGCGTTTGGCAGCCTCGACCAGCCATAACGCTGAGAAGCCGCTCTGCGCCAGGCGCTGGGGCGGTAGCTACGTAATTAGCGCAACCGTCCCCGGAACCACCGGCCGCAAAATTTCAAATTTAGCTGGTTTTCCCGGTCGGCCGTAGCTTTGACCGCCTGCATCGTGCCGTAGGCTTCGGCATTGGCGACGATGCCGAAGCCTACGGCTGGGTGCTGTTGCGTGAGGTGTCGGCGGGCTGTTCGGTGTGATCCCAGTACGGTTCAATGCCAAAGCGCCCGATCAGAAATTCGATGAATGCCCGGGTTTTTAACGGCAAGTGGCGATCTTGCAGGCGTACCGCGTAAATGAAGCGTTCGAGCGGCACGTAGCCCGGCAGCACTTCAAGCAAATGGCCTGCCTGCAAGGCCTGGCCGACGATAAACGTCGGCAGCAGGGCAAGCCCCAGCCCGCCGAGCACTGCCTGCGAAAGCGCTTCGTCATCGTTGATGCGCAGCGTGCCGCTGACCGGAATGCTAATCGCCCCATCCGGCCCTTGCAGATGCCAGATTCCCTGCGTGTTCATGAAGCTGTAATCCAGGCAGTTGTGATTGACCAGTTCCTGCGGCGTTTGCGGTGTGCCACGGCGAGCGAGGTAGGCGCGGCTGGCGCAGATTTTTCGGCGAATCGGCGCCAGGCGTCGTGCCACCAGGTTTTGTCCCGGCTCGGCGGTGATGCGCAGGGCCAGGTCGTAGCCTTCGTCGACCAGGTCGACAAAGCGGTCGCTGATCGCCAGGTCGACACAAAGATCCGGGTATTGCGCCATGAAGTCGGGCAGGGCGGGCGCTACGTGCAAGGTGCTGAAAGCCACCGGGGCGCTGATTTTCAGGGTGCCGCGCGGTTCCAGATGCAGGCGATTGACGGTGCTGTCGGCCAATGCCAGCTCGTCAAGAATGCGGTCGCAATGTTCAAAATAAGCTTCGCCGATTTCGGTCAGACCAAGCCGGCGCGTACTGCGATGCAGCAAGCGAACGCCGAGGGCTGCTTCCAGTCGTGAAACGGCCTTGCTGACGCTGGATTTTGAGGTGTTCAGGCGTCTCGCCGCGCCGGAAAAGCTTTTTTCCTTGACCACTTGGGCAAAGATCAGCATATCGTTGATATCGTGCATGGCCAGGCCTAATTGTTTCTAATATGGAAACAGTGTTATTCAAATTGCTGGGCTTATCAAGTGGTGTTTTGCTGTCTATCATCGCTCTGTCGGGTTAGGGAGTGCCTTTCAACTACTTTGAGCTTAAGAAAGTTAAAGATGCAAAACATGAGCCTTGTGCTGAGTAATATCGATTTTATCAGGCTGATGGCCATGCCAACGCCACCCGAACTCAGGGCGGAGTTGGAGTGTGCAATTGTTGTTCCGGTGGAATCAATGATGCCGGGGGCGGTCACCATGCAATCGCGCGTGCGTTACCGCGACCAGCAAACCGGCCAGAGTCGCGAAGTCGAGATCGTCTTCCCCGAAGATGCCGATGCCTCTCGCGGGCTGGTGTCCGTACTGGCGCCGGTCGGCGCAGCGTTGATTGGCCTGGTGGTCGGGCAGGAAATCGACTGGGTGTTTCCTGATGCCACATCGCGCCGTCTGCAGGTGCTGGATGTGAGTTATCCGGCAGGCAATACGTCCGGGCGCTCTGCTGCGCACTAGGCCAATCATTCAGCCCGACGGTTTTTGTCGTCTCGGCCGCCATGCCTTGCAACAACGGAGTTTCGATCATGCGCTATCGCTCGTTTGAAGAATTCATTGCCCACGTCGCGTCGCGCAACCCCGGCCAGCCGGAGTTTTTGCAGGCGGTCACGGAGGTCATCGAAAGCGTCTGGCCGTTTATCCAGAAGCACCCGCGTTATGCGGAGCATGGCTTGCTCGACCGTCTGGTCGAGCCGGAGCGGGTCATCATGTTCCGCGTCTCATGGGTCAATGATCACGGCGATGTGCAGGTCAATCGTGGCTACCGGATTCAACATTCTTCGGCGATCGGGCCGTTCAAGGGCGGAATTCGTTTTCATCCCTCGGTCGATCTCTCCATCCTGAAGTTTCTGGCCTTTGAGCAAACTTTCAAGAATGCCCTGACCACGCTGCCCATGGGGGGCGGCAAGGGCGGTTCCGATTTTGACCCGAAGGGCAAGAGTGCGGGCGAGGTGATGCGTTTTTGCCAGGCTTTTGTCAGCGAACTGTTTCGCCATATTGGCGCGGATACCGATGTGCCAGCCGGAGATATCGGCGTCGGCGGGCGTGAGATAGGTTACATGGTCGGCATGATGAAAAAATTGTCGAATCGGGCCGATTGCGTCTTTACCGGCAAGGGCCTGAGCTTTGGCGGTTCGCTGATTCGCCCCGAGGCTACCGGCTACGGCACAGTTTATTTTGCCGAGCAGATGCTCAAGCAGCGTGGGCGGACTTTCGCTGGCCTGCGCGTCAGCATCTCCGGGGCCGGCAATGTCGCCCAGTACGCGGTCGAGAAGGCCATGGCGCTCGGTGCCAAGGTGATTACCGTGTCGGATTCGTCGGGCACGGTTGTGGACGAAAACGGTTTTACGCCGGAGAAGCTGGCCGAGCTGATGGCGGTCAAAAACCATTTGTACGGCCGGGTCAGCGACTATGCCGAACGAATTGGCGTTCGTTTTCTTGCCGGGGCGCGCCCGTGGCATGTGCCGGTTGACGTCGCCCTGCCGTGCGCGACGCAGAATGAACTGGATGGCACCGATGCCGCGACCTTGCTGCGCAATGGTGTGATTTGCGTTGCCGAGGGCGCCAACATGCCATCAACCGCTGAAGCAGTCCGTATTTTTGAAGGTAACGACGTGCTCTACGCGCCGGGCAAAGCCAGCAATGCCGGCGGCGTATCCACCTCGGGCCTGGAGATGAGTCAGAACGCCATGCGTTTATCCTGGCCGCCGGAAGAGGTTGATGCCCGGTTGCACGAAATCATGGTCAGCATCCATGACGCCTGTCTGAATTATGGCCGTCGCGAAGACGGAAAAGTGAGTTACGTGAACGGCGCAAATATCGCCGGGTTCGTAAAAGTTGCCGAAGCCATGTTGGCCCAAGGCATTGTTTAAACCCACTCGTTTGGAGGATCTATGCAAAAGACCATCGAGCAATTTGCGATCATTCCGCAGGCTGGATTTGATACCGCAGCTTCTTTTGTAAAAGTATGGCATTCGTCGGTTGAACAACTGACGCAGTTGAACCTGGCGTCGGCGCGTGCCGCTCTTGAGGATACGCTTGCCGTCTCCAATATCTTGAGCGATGCCGAGGACGTGCGGGCCTTGATGATTTCGCTGGGGGCACTGGCAAAACCGGGCAGTGATCGCTTTTCCTGCTATTGCCGTGATGTCAATGAAATTGTCCTGCAGAGCCACGACGATTTTGCCAGCCTGATCGAGACGCAAGCCTCGTAAGCAACGTAGGTCTCGTCAGAAAAAATGCCGGCTTCGAAGCCGGCATTTTTTTTGGAATTGACGTTTTTTTCCAGTCGACCGTGGGGCTGGTCGACTTAATTGCCCAGCGCCCGGTTGACCACCTCCAGCACGTCGCGCGACAGGCCGGCGTGGTCGCGGATGCGTGTTAGTGCCGCCCGGGCATGAGCTTGCCGGCCGCTGTCGAATTTCTGCCAGCGGTCGAAACAGCGGGCCAGACGCGAGGCGACCTGCGGGTTGCGCTCGTGCAGGGCCAGCACCTGATCGGCGATGAAGGCATAGCCGCTGCCGTCAGCCGCATTGAAGCGGGCCAGATTGGCGCCGAAGGCGCGGATCAGCGCGTAAATCTTGTTGGGATTGCTGATGTCAAATGCCGGGTGGGTCGTCAGTGCCCGCACCGTGGCCAGCGTATCCGGCCGCCGGCTGGTTGATTGCACGGCCAGCCACTTGTCGACGACGAGGGCTTCGTCCTGCCAGCGGGCATAGAACCCGGCCAGCGCGGCATCACGTTCCGGGCAGTCGGCAGCGTTGACGTTGGCCAGCGCAGCGAGGGCGGCAAACTGGTCGGTCATGTTGTCGGCTGACTGAAATTGCTTGAGTGCCAAGTTACGGACTGCTGGCGTATCGCGTTCGAGCAGGTAGCCAAGGCAGGCGTTGCGCAGGGCGCGGCGGCCGGCCTGTTCGCTGCTTGGCGCGTAGGCTTCGCTGACGGTCAACGCCAAATACAGGCCAAAAAACTCCTTTCCCAGCTGTTCGGCCAGGTGGCGGCGCAGCGCGTTGCGGGCGGCATGCAGGGCATCGGGATCGACCACGGCGAGCATTTCGGCGAGCGTTGATTCGCCGGGCAGGGTGAGGGCTTCGGCGACGAAGGCGGCGCCGCGCTCGGCATGGGTTTGCAACAGGCGGCGGGCGGCCGCGACGAAGCTTTCCGGCCAGACCGGTGATTGGCCGGCAGCAATCGCCGCGGTGGCGTCGAGGATCAGTTGCGAGGCCAGACGCTGGCCGGCTTCCCAGGCATTGAACGGATCGCTTTCGTGGGCCAGCAACAGCGTCAGTTGTTCCGGCATGTAGGCAAAGTCGAGAACGACCGGCGCCGAGAAATCGCGCAGCAGCGACGGGACGGGTTCGGCGGCGATGCCGTCGAAGTGGAACTGCTGGGTATTTTCGCTCAGGAGCAGCGTCTGCTCGGTACCGGCGATGATCTGCCCGGCGGCATCGAATAAGGCGGTGCGGATCGGGATCAGGTAGGGCTGGTCGTCGCTGGCACGGCTATTCGATTGTTTGAAATGCAGCGTGTAACGGCCGGTTTTTGCCGCAAAAACGCCGTTGACCGCAACATGCGGTGTACCGGGCTGGCTGTACCAGCGCATGAAGGGCGTGAAGTCAAAACCGGAGGCGGCCGCCATCGCGGCGACGAAATCCTCGCAGGTGACGGCCTGGCCGTCGTGGCGGCGGAAATATTCGTCCATGCCGAGACGGAATTGGTCGCGGCCGATCAGGGTCTGGATCATCCGGACGACTTCGGCGCCCTTGTCATAGACGGTGGCGGTGTAGAAATTATTGATCTCGACGAAGCTCTCGGGCCGGACCGGGTGTGCCATCGGGCCGGCATCTTCCGGGAACTGGCCGGCGCGCAGGCCACGCACTTCGCGGATGCGGGCGACCGACGGATCGTGCTCGTCGGCCCCGAATTCCTGATCGCGGAAAACCGTCAGGCCTTCCTTCAGCGAGAGCTGGAACCAGTCACGGCAGGTGACGCGGTTGCCGGTCCAGTTGTGGAAATATTCGTGGGCGACAACACGGTCAATGTTCTCGAAATCGCCATCGGTGGCCACGTCGCTGCGGGCCAGCACGTACTTGGTGTTGAAGATGTTGAGGCCCTTGTTCTCCATGGCGCCCATGTTGAAATCGCCGACGGCGACGATCATGTAATGGTCGAGGTCGCATTCGAGGCCGAAGCGCCCTTCGTCCCAGCGCATCGATTTTTTCAAGGCTGCCATGGCGTGCGGGCACTGGTCGAGCTTGCCCGGTTCGACGTAGATGGCGAGTTGCACGCTGCGGCCGGAGGCGGTCTGGAAGGTGTCGAACAGGCCGTCGAGCTTGCCGGCGACGAGGGCGAACAGGTAGCACGGCTTGCGGAAGGGGTCGGCCCAGCGCGCCCAGTGGCGGCCATTGGCTTCCTCACCCTGCGCTACCGGATTGCCGTTGGCGAGGAGTACCGGCAAGGCGGCCTGGTCGGCATGCAGCGTCACGGTGTAGGTCGACATCACGTCCGGACGGTCGAGAAACCAGGTAATGCGGCGGAAACCCTGCGCTTCGCACTGGGTAAAATAGCCGTCCTTGGAGCGGTACAGGCCGGAGAGGCGGGTGTTCTTGTCCGGGTTGATGCGAACGACGGTTTGCAGCGTGAAAGCATCGGGCAGGTCGGTAATGCTCAGCGTGTTTTCGGTGGCTGAAAATGCCGTTTTTTTGCCGTCGACCGTAACATTCAGTGTTTCCAACTCTTCGCCGTCGAGAACCAATGCCTGGGCCGCGGCGGCCGGATTGCGGCGCATCGCCAGCGTTGTGGTAACGGTGGTGCTGCCCGTTTCGATGACGAAATCGAGGTCCACCGTATCGACCAGGAAGGCGGGCGGGGTGTAGTTCTTGAGGTAAATCGTCTGGGGGCTATCGGTTTTCATTGTTTGACTGGGTATCCGGATTTAACCCGACGATGATACGTCAAACTGTGGAATGCCCCGCCGGCAGAGCGGCAGGGCGTTCTTCTCCTGGCCGCTCGGTCAGGAAAGATGCGAGCCGGCCGAATCAGTGGCCATGCCCATGGTCGTGCTTGTTGCCATGCCCCCGGCCGTGGTCGTCATGACGGTCATGTCCCCGGTTGTCGCCGCGATAATCTCCACGGTAGCCATCGCGATATCCGTCGCGGTTGTGATCGCGGTGACCACCATGCCGCTCCTGATAACGTGGCGCGTATTCGCGGTTGTACCAGTCATTCCGCACAAAATAGACCTGTTCGCCGCAGGCGTTGTAGGCGTGGCAATGCTTCCGCCAGTGTCTGGCATGGCCTTCGGGAACATGAAGATAGAGCGGCGGGCGCCCCCTTGGCACCATCTGCACCCGCCGTGGCTCGGCATAGATCAGTGCCGGCGGCGGGTAACCGCCAATGTCGATTCGGCCATAGAAGCCCGGTTGCCCGATATTGACTGAAACGCCGATATCGCCGGCGAATGATGGGGTGCTCAGGGCAATGGCGGCGCTGGTGGCCGCGATCAGGAGATATTTCATGTTTTGGATTTCCATTTGGGGTCGTAGCGGATTAACGCATCGAGTCAGTGCCTTGCTGACATTTTGTTTGTAACATTTGTAAGCGGGCGCTGCTGGCAAGGCTTGGCGGCCGGATGGCGATCAGCGCCGACGCCAGACCTGCCAGCGTTCCCGGCCAGCAAAGACCGGAATCGAGTCGTTGACTGCAGCATCCTCGACAGGTTCGAAATTGGGCAGCAGCAGTGCCTCGAGCTCCGCGGGCAGGATGCCGAAGGGCGGCCCTTTCGGCTGCTCGCAGAGAAAAAAGAAGCCGGCCAGCAGGGCGCCGGCGGGCAGCAGTTCGGCCACGCGCTTTCCCCAGTCAGCCCACAGCTTGCGCGGCAGGGCGCAGAGGAAGGCGCGTTCATAGATCAGGGTGTAGGGGGCGGCGGGGGTGAAGGTGAAAAAATCATCACAAATCAGGTCGACCGCAGTCTTCGCCAAAACCTCGCGGGCAATGGCGACTGCTGCCGGCGAGAAATCGAGGGCGGTGACCGGCCAGTTGTGTTCGGCCAAGTAACCAGCCTCCCAGGCGCTGCCGCAGCCGGGGATCAGCGTATTGAGCGGTGCCGGCTGTCGGGAAATGAAATCGGCGAAGGCGGCGGGCACCTTGCCGGCATCCCATGGCGTGGTGCCGGCAGCGAAGCGTTTGCTCCAGAAATCCGGGTGCTCCGGGCGCTGCTCATCTGCTTTGATCTGGGTCGGGAAGGTGGCCGGGTTGCTCATGCTAAGATTGCCTTCCTCGAAACCATTGCCGTGTGCCGTTTCATGCCCGCTCCTTCCAAGATAGTCATTGCCTCCCGCGAATCGCGCCTAGCCATGTGGCAGGCAGTCCACGTCCAGGGTCGTCTGGCCAGCCTGAATCCAGCCGCCGAAGTTGTCATTCTAGGCATGACGACCAAGGGCGACCAGATTCTTGACCGCCCGCTTGCCGAAATCGGTGGCAAGGGTTTGTTCATCAAGGAGCTGGAAGTGGCGATGGAAGAAGGCCGTGCCCACCTCGCCGTGCATTCGATGAAGGATGTGCCGATGGTGATGCCGGAAGGCTTCGTGCTGGCCGCCATCTCGGCCCGCGAAAATCCGCGCGATGCCTTCGTTTCCAACAACTATGCCGGCCTCGATGATCTGCCGGCCGGTGCGGTTGTCGGCACCTCCAGCCTGCGTCGCGAATCCATCCTGCGCGCCAAGTATCCGCAACTGGTGATCAAGAGCCTGCGCGGCAATCTCGATACCCGCCTGAAGAAGCTCGATGCCGGCGAATACGACGCAATCATTCTCGCCGCCGCCGGCCTGATCCGCCTCGGCCTCGAAAATCGGATCAAATCCGTGTTGACCGCAGAACAATCATTGCCGGCCCCCGGCCAGGGTGCGCTCGGTATTGAACTGCTCGACGGCGCGACTGACATGCTCGATGTCGTCGCCCCACTGAACGATCCGGACACCGCCCATTGCGTCAAGGCCGAACGCGCCTTCTCGCGCGCCCTCGGCGGCAGTTGCCAGGTGCCGCTCGGCGGTTACGCCATCATCGACAACGGCCAGCTCTGGCTGCGCGGCTTTGTCGCCACCGCCGACGGCAAGGAAATGGTCAGCGCCGAACTCCGTGGCAACCCGGCGGACGACGAAGCGCTCGGCCTGCAACTCGCCCAGCTGTTGCGTGCCCAGGGCGCCGACGCCATTCTGGAAAAGCTCGCCCACTGCAAATGAGTTCGAGCGGCCCGCTCGCCGGCCGAACTATCGTCGTCACTCGGCCAAGGGCGCAAGCAGCGCCGTTGGCCGATGCCATCGCCGCCGCCGGTGGCGTACCCCTGATTTTCCCCTTGCTCGAAATCTCGCCGGCCAGCGATCCGCAACCGCTGGCCGCGGCGGTTGCACGGCTGGGCGAATATGCGCTGGCCATTTTCATCAGCCCGAATGCCGTCGACTACGCCTTGCCGTCCATTTTGGCCCGTGCTGCGTGGCCGGCCGGTTTGCTTCCCGCCGCGGTTGGCCAGGGCACGGTCAAGGCGCTGGCGGCGCATGGCATCAATGGCTGTGTCGCGCCGAGCGAGCGCTTTGATTCCGAGACTTTGCTCAGCCTGCCCGAGTTGGCGGCTGAAAAAATGAATGGCCGGCGTGTCGCCATTTTTCGCGGTGATGGCGGCCGCGAGTTGCTGGCCGAGACGCTGCGCGAACGCGGTGCCGCGGTCGATTGCGTCACCTGTTACCGCCGTTCCGGCCCGGCTGCCGGGGGGGCGCCCTTGCTGGCCGCCTGGCGTGCCGGCCAGCTTGACGCGCTGACCGTTTCGAGCAGCGAAGGCCTGGGCTATCTGCTGGCTTTACTCGATGGCGAAGGGCGCAACTTTCTGCAAAACACCCCGATTTTCGTGCCGCATGCCCGCATCGCTGAAAATGCCCGGGCTTTGGGTTTAAGCAATATTCTCCTCACCGATGCCGCTGACGCCGGTATTCTGGCCGGCTTACGTGCTTATAATTGGTCAGCCTGATGCCTGAAAACGACAAACTCCCAATTCCGACCGTGATGCCAACGCCAGCTCCACGCCGATCCATTTGGCAAACCCTGTGCTTTTTCATTGCCCTCGCCGCGCTGCTGCTTTCCGGCTGGCAATGGCTGGAAACCCGCCAGCAGTTGAGTAATACACAGCAGGAAGTCTCGCGCCGTCTGGCCGAGGCCGATGTCGGCAACAAGGAAGATCGTGGCGCACAGAAGGAGTTGCGCCTGCAGATCGAAGCCTTGCAGGCCAAGCTCGGTGCGGTCGAAGGCAGGCTGAGTGAATTCGAAGGGCAAGGCGATCTTCTGGGAAACCTTTATCAGGACATCACACGCAGCCGTGAGGAAGCCACCCTGATCGAGGTCGAGCAGGCCATTACGCTGGCTGGCCAGCAATTGCAACTGGCCGCCAATGTGCCGGTGGCCATCCTGGCTTTGCAAACGGCCGATGCCCGCCTGGCCCGTCTCGATCGCCCGCAATACCTGCCGCTGCGCAAGGCGGTGACGAAGGATCTGGAACGCCTCGGCGCCTTGCCTTTCGCCGATATTCCCGGCATCAGCCTGCGTCTGGAACAGGTGGTGATCACTGTCGATAAGCTGCCACTGGCATCCTACGGTCGACCGCTTGAAAAGGCCGAAAATGCCAAAGCGGACGAGGTTTTGCCGTGGTGGCAGCGGAGCGCCAGTCAAGTCTGGCAGGAGCTCAAGGGGCTGGTTCGCATCCAGCGTTTTGATCGTGAGGAGCCGGCGCTGCTGGCTCCGGGGCAGGACTTTTTCCTCCGGGAAAACCTCAAGCTGCGCCTGCTCAACGCCCGCCTCGCCCTGCTGTCGCGCGACCAGGCCACCTTCCGCAATGAAATCAAGGTGGCGCAGGAATGGTTGGCGCGCCATTTCC
>Ga0073900_10001435_pt1 | contig 13233 bp, 11 predicted proteins | sample KloWWTmetKNB5Kit_FD_66666 | JGI IMG/M metagenome (GOLD analysis project Ga0073900, IMG submission 66666) | Active sludge microbial communities from Klosterneuburg, Austria, studying microevolution and ecology of nitrifiers - Klosterneuburg... | ecosystem: Engineered > WWTP > Aerobic digester >...
GACAGCGCGATTGTGGGCTTCTCGGCGGTCGCGTAGTCGACGAAACAAGCGTGCGACGGCTGCACGCGAATCCCGGGATAGCACACCCCGGTCTTCTGGGCGATGTCGTCACAGAACTCGGCCGTCCCGGTCTTGCCGGCATAAGTGAGTCCGGGAATCTGCACCGACCGGGCCGTGCCTTCCGGCCCGACAACCGAGACCAGCGCGTCCTGAATGGCTTTCATGTTCTGCGGTTTGATCGGCAGGGTGCGCACGATCTCTGGCGCAAACGAGCGCACAATGTCGCCGTTCAAGTCGACTACATCGCGCACGAGCCGTGGCTTGTATAGGGTCCCCCCATTTGCAATTGAGGCAATGATGTTCGCCATTTCGAGCGGCGTGACGATCAGGTAGCCCTGGCCGATCGCGACGTTATAGCTGTCACCGACAGTCCAGACGTCGCCGAACGTCGCCCGCTTCCAGGCCGTCGTCGGCGCGAAGCCGCGCACGCGCGAGAGGTCCGTTCGGCCGGCCGGGTCCCCAATGCTGAATGTGCGGGCCCATTCCGCCAGTTTGTCAGGCCCCATCCCGGCGATGCCTTCCTTCTTGTAACCGCCGACGGCTTTTCGAAAGTACGTATTGCACGAATTGCGCAGCGCGTCGGCAAGTCGTTGCGGTCCGTGCAACCCGCCGGTCAGACCGATCCAGCAGTAGAAATCCTTTGAGGCGCGCGGATTTGTCGGGTCGATCTCGCTCTCGACTGTGAATACACCCGGGTCATAGATTACGGTGTTCAAGTCAACCGATCCCTCTTCGAGCAGGGCGGCAGCGGTGACAATCTTGAAGGTCGATCCGGGCGGCACGGTGTCGTCGGTGGCCTTGTTGAGCAACGGAAGATGCGGATTGCTGTAGAGGTCGTCGAGCTCCTTCTGGGTGATGTTTCCGCGTGTAAAAAGGTTATTGTCAAATCCCGGGATACCCAGCATGCCCAACACTTCTCCGGTATTGGGGTCGAGTGCGACGACTGCGCCGCGCGGCGATTTCACATTGGCCATACCCGTCACCAGGGCATCCGAGATGATTTTTTGCAGACGAAGGTCGATCGTCAGGCGGACTCCGTTGCCTTCCCTGGGCGGCGTCGTGCCGTAGCGCTGGATGACCTCGCCAGATGCGTCTTCGAGCACGGATTCCGTGCCTTTTACGCCGCGCATATCGCTTTCGTTCAGGAATTCCATTCCCGAGAGGCCAACCCGGTCGACACCGGCGTCGTAGCCATCTCGTTCGTAGTCTTCCTCGGATCCGGCGGGCACTTTCCCGGTATAACCCAGAATGTTGCCCAGCAGCTCCCGGTATGGGTAATACCGTGAGCCGACGCTTTGGGCATATACACCGGGCATCGTCAGCGCCAGCTCCTGAATGTACAAGGCAGTCTCGCGCGGGATGTTTTCCGCGACCACAACTGCGCGGTATGGCGCAACCCCCGACTGCTGCAGCACTTTGGTGAAGATGTCGCCGGCCGTGAGCCCGGGTTGGGCGATGATCTCGGCCAAACGATTGTAGATGGCGACGCGATCGATTCGTCGCTGGATTGTGTCATCCCGGTCGGGCAGTTCGGCCGGCACAATCGCAATCTGATAAAGCGGCGCATTCCGGACAATTGGCTCGCCATTCCGATCGTAGATAAGCCCGCGCAACGCGGGCAACTCGCGTGTGCGCACCGAAGCACGGGTGACCTGTTGGGCGGATTCGGCCTGATATCGGGTCTGAAGATCGAAGAGCCGCACACCGAGCGACGCAATCGCCAGCGCGAAGGCCGTTCCCAGCGCCACAAGGCGCAGCAAACCGCCCCGGTTGTCGGGTGGCGGCGTTTGCGAACTCCGGCGCAGGATTTTCAGGCTGTCAATACGCATGGGATCGAGGCGGCTATCGTATGCGGCTTACTGGGCGCAACCGGGGAAGAAGCGCGCGGACGCCAAAAAACGCCGGGATGGATAACAGCGGATTGAACAGCAACAGGGGAATAACGACTGTTGCGGTCGCGGTTGCCAATTCGATTTCCACGCCTCTGAGTGTCTGGATGCCAATGATCGCCAGATGATAGACGAGCGTCGTAACAGCCACCCAGTTCGTGGCACGGAAGAGGGCAGATGGAATGGGGGCTCGATCGACGAGCGCGGCCACGGCATTGCCGAGCATTAACGCAAAGATATTGATTCCAAAGGGCATTCCGGAGGCCGCTTCCAAAGCGATACCGCCCGCAAACACCGCGATCGCGCCGTCAATATCCGTGAGATGCGCCCAGATCGAGGCGAGGATCAGGGTCAGTCCGGGCCGCCATGCGCCTCGAAAGAGCGGCTGAAGCAGCGATGATTCGAGGGCGGCCGCCACCAGGACCACGAGGATTGGAACCAAATACCGGCGCATGTGGGTTGACGCTCGTCAGCCTATTTCGACCCAACGGTCGAAGTAATGATCAGGACGGACTCAAGCCGATTGAAATCGACGGCCGGCCGGACGACTGCCTCCTTGAATAGTTGCGCATCTGTGCTCGTGATCCGGTCTATCCGGCCGACTGGGAGCAAGCGCGGCAGCAGACCGCCCAGACCACTCGTCACGACGATGTCATCGGGCGCAATTTCGTCGCTCTGGAGCACGTTGGTGATACGCAGGCTGCCATCGCTTTGCCCGACCACGGTTCCCGTGGCGCGACTGCCCACCAGCACAACATTGACGGAGGATGCGGGATCTAGAAGTAGAAGGGCCTGGGAGCTGGTTTCGTTCACCAGGGCGACGCGGCCTGCCAGGCCGAAGCTGCCACCCACCACCGCCATACCTTCGCGGATGCCATGGATCCGGCCCGCGTTGATGACGAGATATCGCGCATAGGGGCTGACCTCGGATCCAATGACATTGGCGCAAATCCCGATACTGGGGGCGCCCGGATTGGCGGTGCGCGCGTCGGTGCACGCCTTGATTCCAAGGCCTATGACATCGGCCCCGATGATGCCAAAGGAGGGATTCTCGACCGCGAACGCGAGGAGTGACCGGTACTGCGAGGCAGTGGCCTTGAACTCGCGCAGTTGGAGGTTTTCGATCTCCAGCTCACGCAGGCGGACTTCCAACTCCGTGTTCCGGGCTCGCAGGACCTGCGTGTCGCTCGTGCCCTGAAAAACGCCGGCAATCGCGTTGCCCGCGCTACGCAGAACCTGCTGGAGCGGGGCCAGAAGGATGGTTATCGGGTTGTCGGGGGCAAGCCCAGGATTGCTCAGCCCCAGAATGAGGAGAATCCCAGCCACGAAAAGAAGGATGGGAAGGAGGAGCGATCGATTTCCGCTTCTGTTCACGGTTGCGCCGAAGCTCCCCAGAACGCGCTAATACGGTCGCCGCGCCACAGCCGTGCTTGGCGCGGTGCCCCGGGACGTGCTGTTGCGCTCCAGGCCAACCAGCACCTCGCGCAGCCCTTCGTAGTCCTCCAGCACCATCTCGGCGCCACGCGCGACACAGGTGAGGGTATCCTCGGCCAGCCAGGTGTGAATGTTCGTCTCGTCAGCGACGCGCTCAACCAGGCCCTGCAGCAGCGCGCCGCCGCCGGCAAGCGCCACGCCCGTTTCCATTAGATCGGCGACGAGTTCGGGCGGCGTCTCGTCCAGGGTAGAGCGAATGGTCTCGACGATGGTGTTGACAGAGACGGACAGCGCTTCGCGAATCTCGATTGAGGACACTTCCACGGCTTCAGGTAGGCCCGTGACCAGGTTGCGCCCGCGCAGTGTCATCGTCTTCTCTTCCGGCAGCGGGAACGCCGATCCAATCGCGATCTTGATCTTCTCGGCCATCCGTTCCCCGATCAACAGGTTGTATTTCTGGCGGGCGTAGTTGACGATATCCTCGTCCATCTCGTCGCCAGCCACCCGGATGGATCGGCTTACGACAATCCCGCCAAGCGCGAAAACTGCAACTTCGGTCGTGCCGCCGCCAATGTCGACGATCATGCTGCCGTGCGCCTCGGTAACCGGCAGACCGGCTCCAATCGCGGCCGCCATAGGCTCTTCGATGAGCAGCGCCTCGCGGGCCCCGGCAGACAGGGCTGCGTCGTGGACGGCCCGCTTTTCCACTTCTGTCACCCCCGATGGGATCCCAATCACGACCCGCGGGCGGGGGATGCTGAAGAAGGAACGGCTGTGGGCCTTCTCGATGAAATGTTTGAGCATCGCCTCGGTAATCTCAAAGTCCGAGATCACCCCGTCGCGGAGCGGCCGGATTGCGACGATGCGGGCGGGCGTGCGGCCCACCATTTCCTTGGCCTCGGCGCCAACAGCCACAACTTCGCGGCTGCGGCGATCAATCGCCACCCACGACGGCTCGTTGATGACGATCCCTTTGCCGCGCACGGCCACAAGGGTGTTGGCGGTTCCCAGGTCAATCCCCAGGTCAAGGGAGAACAGCCCGAGGATTCGGTCGATAAGACTTGGCATAACTCGTATGTTCGACGGACGAGCCGATTATAGGGTCTTCTGTCCCTCGATCTGCCATAATTGAGAGCATGCCCAACTCGTCGATCACCATTGTTGGCGCGCCAATCAGCCTCGGCGCGGGCAAACGGGGCGTGGATTTGGGGCCGAGCGCCCTGCGCTACGCCGATATTGGCGAGCGCCTGAGCGCTCTGGGCCATCCCGTCCATGACCTGGGGAACATTCCCGTGACTTCACCGCCTGAGCTTGGGTCATACCCCAAACTCAGGTATCTCACGACCATTTCTTTGTTCTGCGCCACGGTCGCCGACCATGTTGCCGCAGCGGTAGCCGCCGGCCGAATTCCACTCATTCTTGGTGGCGATCACAGCCTATCGATTGGCTCGGTCGCCGGTTCGGCCCGCGGACGAGATATTGGCCTGATCTGGATCGACGCCCACGGCGACTTCAACACGGCTGAAAGCTCGCCCAGCGGCAACATCCACGGCATGTCTCTGGCCTGTCTGACCGGCCATGGGCATCCCGACCTGACGGGCTTCGCGGGTCGCGTCCCTGCAATCAATCCCGCTTACGTGGCTCTGGTCGGCGTGCGTGACCTTGACCCTGGCGAGAGACAGGCATTGAGGGCATCCGGGGTGCGCTGTTTCACAATGCAGGATATCGATCGGCGCGGGTTCTCGGCCGTCATGGAGGATGCGATCACAATCGTCAGTCAGGCGCCGGACGGTTTTCATGTGAGTTTCGATCTGGACGTGATCGACCCGCGGGAAGCGCCAGGCGTGGGCACGCCCGTGCCGGGCGGAATCTCCTATCGTGAAGCGCATCTCGCGATGGAATTCATCGCCGTGTCGGGCAGAATGGTCAGCATCGACCTGGTCGAGGACAATCCGGTCCTCGATGATCGAAACGCGACGGCGCTCCTGGGTGTCGAGCTGATCCAGTCGGCGTTTGGAAAGCAGATACTCTAGATCACAAGGAAAACAGAATGTCAAAAGGGTCTTCATTTAAGCTTACATATGCGACGATGTTCAACCCGCCCGAGGAGTTTCATCAGCGTTTCGAGACAGCGCTCACTTCGGTAAAGGCCTCGATGGGCGCCGAATACGGCATGTTGATCGGCGGCCGCGAACGACTCGCCGCGCAGAAGTTCGAAAAGCGCTCGCCCATCAATACCGACTGGATTTGCGGCGTCTTTCAACGTGGCACGGCTCAGGATTCCGACGACGCCCTTGCCGCTGCGCGATCCGCGTTGCCGGGCTGGAGTTCGACGCCGTGGCAGCGCCGAATCGAAATCGCGCGGCGGATCGCCGACGTCATCGATGAGCGGGCCTATACGATCGGCGCCGCGATGTCGCTCGAAGTTGGCAAAAATCGGGCTGAAGCCCTGGGTGATGTCGCCGAAGCAGCCGAGTTCCTGCGTTACTACAGCGCTGAGATGGAGCGCAACAACGGCTATGTCGTCGAGATGGGCCGTGACCCGCTGGTTGGTTACACCGTGCGCAATCACTCGGTCCTCAAGCCCTATGGCGTGTGGGTGGTCATCAGCCCGTTCAATTTCCCGACCGCGCTGTCAGGCGGACCCGTTGCCGCGGCGTTGATCGCCGGCAACACGGTGGTTCTCAAACCGGCGACGGATACGCCCTGGTCGGTCAGGCTGCTGATTGACTGTTTTCGCGATGGCGGGCTCCCCGATGGGGTCGTCAACTTCGTCACCGGTGGTGGTTCAACGATCGGCCAGGCGCTGATAGACAGCTCGGAAGTCGACGGGATCACATTCACCGGCTCCTACGATGTGGCCATGAAGATCTATCGGGCCTTTGGCCAAGGCGCCTATCCCCGACCCGCCGTGCTCGAGATGGGCGGCAAGAACGCCGCGCTCGTGTCGCGCAATGCGGATCTTGAAAAGGCGGCCGTCGGCATCGTTCGGTCGGCCTTTGGTCTGCAGGGCCAGAAATGCTCCGCTTGTTCGCGTGTATTTGTCGAGGCGCCGCTCTACGACGCGCTCGTGGCGCGGGTGACGGAGCTCACCCAGGCCCTCACCATTGGTGATCCAACCGAACGCAAAACTTACCTGGGGCCGGTGATCAACGCCAACGCATATCGTGAGTACCAGGAATTCAACAAGGATCTGTCGCAGAGCGGGCGCTTTTCCACAGGCGGCAGGATCCTGACCGACGGCGCGCTGTCGAGCGGGTTCTTCTGCGCGCCGACGGTGGCGATCGACGTGCCGTATTCCCACAGACTATGGAAAACTGAGATGTTTCTTCCCATCACCATGATCGGCAGGGTGCGTGACCTCGACGAGGGCATGCGGCATGCCAACGATGTGAACTACGGATTGACTTCCGGCTTCTACGGGACCGAGGATGAGGGCCGCTGGTACTTTGACAGGATTCAAGCCGGCGTGAACTACGTCAATCGGCCGATGGGGGCGACCACCGGCGCGTGGCCGGGGTTCCAGCCTTTCGGCGGGTGGAAAGGCTCGGGTTCGAGCGGCAAAAACGGCGGTGGTGTCTATTATCTGCCGTTGTACATGCGCGAGCAGATTCAGACGGTGGTTTCGTGACTGGCTTTCCCCGAACGGCCCTGATTGGCGGCGGCATCATGGGGGAGGCTATTTGTCGGGCCCTGCTCGCGGCGCGCGTGACAACGCCTGACCAGGTGTCGGTGTCCGATCCGTTGCCGGCGCGCTGCGAGTTCTTTCGGCACGAATTGGGCACCCACGCCTCGACCCGTAACGTCGAGGTTGTCGAAGGGGCCGAGCTGGTGATTCTGTCGATCAAACCTCAGAACGCGCGCGACGTCCTGAACGAGCTGAAAGCGGTGACGGGCGAGAAGACCCTGTTCATTTCAATCATGGCCGGGGTTCCGCTGCACGCCATGAGCGCCGGGTTGCACCCGGGCCAGCCCATCGTGCGCGTCATGCCGAACACGCCCGCCCAGATCGGCATGGGCATCTCGGTCTGGACTTGCACGCCGTCGGTGACGGAGGCCCAGAAGGACCATGTCCGCCAGGTCCTGGCGGTGATGGGTGATGAAATATACGCCGATCACGAGGATTATCTCGACATGGCGACCGCCCTGAACGGGTCCGGTCCCGCCTATGTCTTTTTGTTCATGGAGGCCCTGACCGACGCGGGCGTGCACATGGGCCTGCCGCGTCACATGGCCGAAAAACTGGTGAGCCAGACCATCAAGGGCAGCGTGGAATTCGCAGCGCGCAGCCGGCAGCACCCGGCCCAATTGCGCAACCAGGTGACGTCTTCGGGCGGCACAACAGCCGCGGCCCTCTATCAACTTGAGAAAGGCGGCTTGCGCACGGTCATCTCGCGCGCCGTGTGGGCGGCCTATCTGCGCAGCTCGGAACTTGGCAAGAAGGCCTGATCCGGCAGTCCGGCTTTGGGGGGCGGGCAGACCGAAAACATGAAACGACTCAGGACGGCGAGGGGTGTGGCGTGCGCTGCGCTGGCCGCGGCGTTGGCATGTTCGCCAGTCGCCATGCTGCGGCCGCTGCGGGCCGCAGTCCGCGCGCCGGCCACGCTGACACCCCGGGCGTTCCTGCCCAGCGTGGCCCTGGCGACCGCCTGTCCAACCGCCTCATCGACGGTATTTGACCTTGTGCCAATCGAGGGCGCCTACTACAAGAACAACGCGTTGACGGATGAGAATGCTGACTTCAGGCTGTCCATCCTCGGCTATGCGCCAGCTGCGGCAAGCCTGGGCCTGGTCGACTATGGCGGCCACACCGATTCAAACGCACCCAAGTTCAACGGGATGTTCGAGCCGAACCGGACGCCTGCGATACGCGCGGCCTATCAGGTTTATGGCTGGAACTGGGCCGACGGCGGACCCGCTCCGACGCCCCCATACGGCACGCGCGCGGCGGTGAATACGAGCTGGCCCGCCCACGTGATTGACCTCACGACGACCGCAGGCGAGACGATCCAAATCCCGGAGCGGTCCGTCGTCATCTGGTCTGGAAACAATGTCGCCCTCGTCTTGTACGCCTCGGAGTCGGAAGTCACGTTTGCGTATACCCGAAACGATTCGGTGATGGGCTACGTCGTCCATATGCTCAATCTGTGCGTCAATCCGGCCCTGGTCGCCGCGTACCGGGCGCAATTGACCGGGGCGGGCAAGCGCGCGACCGGCTACCTTCCAGCCCTAAAAGTCGGCCAAACCCTCGGCACGGCGCGGGCGGGATGGGTGACGGTTGCAATTCGAGACACCGGGGCGTATATGGATCCGCGCTCGCGCAAGGATTGGTGGCCCTGAAGCTAACCAGGGAACATCCGGCGAGATCACAATCCACGCGTTTTGCGCAACGATTGTGATCTCGCCTCTTTGTGGATTGACGAGATTCCAGTCCGGGCCTAGACTCGTGAAAACTGGAGGCAACATGACAACGAACACGGCCCGACCCTGGATCAGCCACTATGAGGCCGGGGTCCCTTCCACGTTGGTATACCCCGATCAACCGTTGCAGCACTTCCTGGAGCAGGCTGCGCTGGCCCACGGGGATCGGGTCGCAACAGTGTTCTTCAAGGGCAAATTGACCTATGCCCAGCTCAACGCGCTGGCGGATCGGTTCGCGGCCGGACTGCAATCGCTGGGGGTGAAGAAGGGTGATCGGGTGGCGGTGCTACTTCCCAACTCGCCCCAGTTCATCATCGCGTTCTACGGCGCGCTGAAGGCGGGCGCCACGGTGGTCCCGACCAACCCGCTCTATACGGCCGATGAGCTGGCCCGCCAGGTCAATGACAGCGGCGCCGACACCCTGATTTGTTTGAGCAAATTCTGGTCGACGGTGGATGCCGCGCGCAAAACGATGAAGGCCAGGAACATCATCGTCACGAACATCAAGGAGTATTTCCCGCCGCTTACGAAATTGCTATTTACGTTGGCCAGAGAAAAGAAGGATGGCCATCGCGCCGACTTGCCAGCCGACCCCGGTGTTCGGCGCTGGAGCGCTGTAATGTCAGCGGCGCCCGCCCAGCCCGAACCCGTAGCGCTCAACCCCTCAGATCTGGCGGTGCTGCAGTACACCGGGGGCACAACCGGTGTGCCAAAGGGCGCGATGCTGTCGCATGGCAACCTGGTCTCCAATGCGCTGATGGTGAAAAATTGGAGCCTGGCCAGGGAAGCGCAGGAGATCATGCTGGGGGTGATCCCGTTCTTCCATGTGTATGGCCTCACCGTCGGCATGAACATGAGCATCGCCAGCGCCGCCACCATGGTGCTGTTGCCGCGCTTCGACCTGGTCGACGTGCTCAGGACAATCGACAAGGAGCGCCCCACCTTTTTCCCCGGTGTGCCGACAATGTATATCGCCATCAACAACCATAAAGGCGTTAAGGACTACGATCTGCGCAGCGTTCGGGCCTGCATTTCCGGCGCCGCGCCACTGCCGCTTGAGGTTTCGAAAGCGTTTGAGGCCCTTTCGGGCGGCAAACTGGTCGAAGGCTATGGCCTCAGCGAAGCCTCGCCGGTGGCGGCTTCAAATCCACTCAACGGCGAGCGCCGGGAGGGCATTGGGCTGCCGTTTCCGGACACGCTCATGCGGCTCGTGGATATCGAGTCTGGCGAGCGCGATGTCGCGCTTGGCGATCCAGGTGAAATCATCATCCAGGGCCCGCAGGTCATGCAGGGCTACTGGCAGCGCCCGTCCGACACTGCCAGCGTCATTCGGAATGGGTGGCTGTACACCGGCGATATCGGGACGATGGATGCTGACGGCTATTTCAAGATTGTTGACCGCAAGAAGGACATGATCATCGCGAGCGGCTTTAAGATCTATCCGCGCGAGGTTGAGGAGATTGTTTATGCCCATCCAAAGGTCAAGGAGGCCGTGGTTGTGGGCATCCCGGACAAGTATCGCGGTGAGACGGTCAAGCTCTACGTCGTGGTTAAGGACGGCGAAACACTGACTGCCGAGGACCTTCACGCGTACTGCAAGGAACACCTCACAAACTACAAGCGCCCGGCCATGATTGAGTTTCGCGACAGCCTGCCCAAGACGATGATTGGGAAGATGCTCCGCCGAGTGCTCGTCGAGGAGGAGCGCGTCAAACAACGCGCGCAGGCGGGATCTTGAGCGGCGTTAACGCTCTCGGACCACGCTGAGCTCGGCCGCAGGACGGCGCGGCCGGTGGCGGCCGGGCGCAGCCGGATATCCAAGCGGTATCAGCGCTTGTGGTTCCCAGCCAGCGGGAAGATCGAGCGCCTCCCGAACCGCGTCGGGACAAAACAATGGCGCGCACATCCAACACGCGCCTATTCCCAAATCGGCCGCCTGCAGGATCATGTTGTTGGCGGCAGCGGCCGCCGCCTGTCCGGCCATCCAATGTTCCATGGACTCGCGCCGCGAGTCCGGATAACGGTCAAGATCCACAGTCGTCATGCACACAAGCACCGCGACCGGCGCGCTGGTGATTCGTTCGCGCGATCGCGCCGCATCCGTGCGGGCGGCCTCGACCGCGACGCCATCGGCGATGAGGTCGGCGATCAGGCGATTGCCCATGGCATCCGCGAGCCGAGCTCGCGCAGCGCCGGAAATGATCGCAAAGCGCCAAGGTTGCCTGTTGTGAGGCGAGGGAGCTCGCGTGGCGGCCTCCAGAATCTGTTCGAGCGCGCCCGGCGGTAGCAAGTCCGGCTTGAAGTGCCGGGTCATCCGGCGGGCGAGAAGCAGGCCGCCAAATGCAGTCATGCGTAGAGGTCCGCTTCGGGCGGGCGATACATCTCGGAAGCGCGTCCATCTCGCGGAACGAAGGCCACGCCTCGCACCAGCGCGGCCGGGGTTTGCTCCGCTGCCTGGCCCATGACCAGCGTGGCGGCAGAGGCCACCATGTCAGCCAGGCCGATGTCGGTATGCTGAAGACGGAACCCATACAGGTCCGGCCGGCCGCGCCAATCCTCCACCGCCGGCATGCCAGCGACGCCGACGGCGACCCCGATTGTCCCCAGCCGGTGAGGGCGTCCGTGACTGTCCGCGATGATGATCGGCAGCCGCAGCCCGAGCAACGCTTCGAGCCGAGTTTGCAGTTCGCCGGCCGCGCGATCCGGATCCACGGGCAGGAGCAGGACGATGTCGGGGTCAGTCGAGGTATTCGAGTGATCGACCCCGGCATTGGCCGATGTGAAGCCGAGGCGGTGCCGCGTGATGAGCACACGGGGCCCAATCCGGGAGATGGCGACCGACTCGCGCAGAATCACCTCGACCAGTCGCGCATCCTTGTTGCACAACGCTGAAACCCGGTGAGCCTCCGCCGATGGCTCCACATCGCGCAAGTTAAGGAAGCGATCCTCGGCCTTCGAGACGATCTTGGACGTGACAACAAGAATGTCGCCCCGCTGCGGGGCCAAAGGCGCGAGCGATTCGGCAAGTAGCGCTGGCAAGTCATCGCCGGGCTGGATGATGGGCAGTCCGGCGAGCGGGAGAACCGCAACCATGTTTTGCTTGTCGCGCCTGTCAGGCGCCAGTGATTCGAATGCCCGCGCCCTTTACCTTGTGGCGCCGGTTAATCCCAAGCAGCACGGTCGTCAGTCCTTCGACGACGACGGCGTTGTCAAGCGGGCCCGCGTCCCAAGCCTTCATCCCGGTGTCAGCAACCAGGCGCATGGCGATCTGTTTGGCCGCCTCGTCGTCGCCGCAGACCAGCACGTCGCAATCCACAACAGCATCAAGTTTCTTGAGGTGGGTGGCCGAGATATTCTGAAATGCCGCCACCACGCGAGCCCCATTGTCTAGGAGCGCCTGGGCTTCCTTTGAGGCCGAACCGCCGGCGGGCACCATGACCCGCAAGAAGTCGGCCGAATTGATCGGGACTGTGACGTCGATGATGACCTTGCCGGCCAATGCGTCCTTGACGCTCACGAGCGTGTCCGTGTGCGCGGCATACGGCACTGTGAGTACCACCACGTCGGCGCCTGCAGCGGCGTCCGCATTCGCGGCGCCTCGAACTGTCGCGCCACCCAACGCAAGGTTGAGTTCATCAGCCGCGCGCCGGGCCTTTTCTGGATCTCGTGAACCGATGACGACGCTGTGTCCGGCGTGCGCCCAACGCATGGCAAGTCCCGAGCCTTCTTTTCCGGAGCCACCCAATACTGCAATGATCATGAGGCCAAGTCTACCCCGGTGGAGGTTTCGTCGGCAGAGTTGTCGGGGTGGGCGGCGGCAATGTGGGCGTGGGTGGCAGTGGCGTGGCGGTGGGTGGCTGCGTCGTCGCTGTCGGCGGCGGAGTGGTTGCAGTCGGGAGTGGCGTGCTGGTTGGAACCGGGGCCGTGGCGCTTGGAGTCTGGGTTGCGGTCGGCGTCGCTTGGGGCGTGGCTGTCGCTGATGCTGTCGCAGACGGCGTCACACCGGGAGTCCGGGTCGGGCTCGCCGTTGCGGTCACAGACGGGGTTGGCGCAGGCGTGGTTGTTGGGGTTGCCGTCAACGTTTGGATTGGGGTGCCCGTCGCAGTGGCAGGCAGCGCCACGGTCGGGATGATCGGTCCCAGGGTGAGCGTGGCACGCGAGGTGACAGTTGCGCTGGAAAGAGGCTGGGGCGTAATCACGCCGGTGTTTCCCTGGTTCCCGCCCGGGGGCCCAACCACGGCCAGCAGGGCGAAACCAATCAGGTAGCACGGGACCGTCAGCAACAGAATGCCGAGCAGAATGCTCACGGCGGTGCGGCGCCGGCCCATCATTTGATTCAACCGTCCCATGCTCTTTTCTGCCTGTGTTCGATGTTCCTCAAATATACCGGGTCCCGCCCGGCGCGCAGCGGGACCCGATGCCTGTCGTT
>Ga0073900_10001438_pt1 | contig 13209 bp, 15 predicted proteins | sample KloWWTmetKNB5Kit_FD_66666 | JGI IMG/M metagenome (GOLD analysis project Ga0073900, IMG submission 66666) | Active sludge microbial communities from Klosterneuburg, Austria, studying microevolution and ecology of nitrifiers - Klosterneuburg... | ecosystem: Engineered > WWTP > Aerobic digester >...
CTGCTGTCATAATTACGACAACAAGGCCTTTGCTTTCTTGATTACATTCTCTACAGTGAAACCATACTCTGCCATTACTTGTTCACCAGGAGCAGACTCTCCAAACTTATTGACGCCTATCACATCACCATCATCTGTCACATATCTGAGCCACCCCAAAGAAGAACCTGCCTCTACTGCTAATCTCTTACGGATGGAGGCCGGAAATATTTTTTCTTTATAACTGTCATTTTGTTCTTCAAACAGTTCCCAAGAAGGCATACTGACAACACGTGCTGCAATATCTTGTTGCTTTAATTCTTCCTGAGCAGCCAGCACCAACTCCACTTCCGACCCCGTGGCAATCAGAATAATATCAGGTGTTGTTTTGGAGTCAGAAAGTATATAAGCTCCTTTTTCTAATTCTGCAGCTTTTGTATATTTTTCCTGGTCAATTATTGCAATCTTCTGGCGTGTCAAAATCAGGGCAACAGGTCCACTGGTATGTTCGAGAGCGACTCTCCAGGCTTGGGCTGTCTCATTGGCGTCTGCAGGCCGGATGACGGTCAGGTTAGGTACTGATCGGAGTCCGATCAGCTGTTCTACGGGTTGATGAGTAGTGCCATCTTCGCCTAAAGCAATACTGTCGTGGGTAAAAATAAATATGGGACGGATTTTCATAATTGCCGCTAGCCGAATAGGTGGCCGCATATAGTCAGAAAAGACCAAGAAAGTAGCGCCGTACGGAATGAGATAATTACTTAGTGCCATTCCATTTAGTATAGCACCCATGGAGTGTTCTCTAATACCAAAGTGAAAATTGCGCCCGTTTCGATTTTCTTTTGAAAATGATTTGTATTTTTCGAGGTTGGTGTCAGTGGAAGGCGCCAGATCTGCCGAGCCGCCAATCAGATTTGGCAGAAAATCAGCGATTGCATTGAGCGTCTTACCTGAGGCACTACGAGTCGCCATTTTTTCTCCTGATTTAAATAAGGGCAGCTTTTCATCCCATCCTGTGGGTAATTTACCACTGCTCAGTAATTCATATTCTGCGGCCAGTTCAGGATATTTTTCTTTGTAATTATTATATAGAATATTCCACTCTTTTTCTTTTTCAATTCCTTTCGCACCGGCCTCGCGATAATAATTTAATACCTCATCGGGCACGACAAAAGATTTATCAGGGTCGAACCCAAAGTTTTCCTTTACGAGTCTGACCTCATCCGCGCCGAGAGCAGAGCCATGAGCCGCAGCTGTATCTTGCTTGTTGGGGCTGCCATATCCGATGTGGGTACGCACTTTAATAAGAGAAGGCCTATTCACTTCTTTTTGTGCATTCTTTATAGCAGCCGAGAGCGCAGCTAAATCATTACCGTCTGCAAGCACTTGCACATGCCAGTCGTACGCTTCGAAGCGCTGCGCCACATCCTCGTCGAAGGTCAGATCAGTACTGCCTTCAATACTAATGTGGTTATCATCATACAGATAAATCATATTTCCCAGCTTGAGATGACCGGCTATGGAAGCAGCTTCAGAAGTAATTCCCTCCATCATATCACCATCGCTGCAGATGGTATAAATGGAGTAATTAAATAGATCAAAACCGGGTTTGTTGAACCGTGCTGCCATATATTTCTGAGCGATGGCAAAGCCAACGCCGTTTGCAAAGCCCTGTCCTAAGGGCCCCGTAGTAACTTCAATGCCGGGAAGCAGACCGTATTCCGGATGACCTGCAGTCTTACTGTGCAGTTGTCGGAAGTCCTTAATATCGTCAAGCGTGAGGGGATACCCGGTGAGGTAGAGGAAACTATACTGCAATAGACAGGCATGACCACAGGAAAGAATAAAGCGATCCCTGTTGGCCCATTTCGGATTTTTAGGATTATAATTCATGATGTCTGACCATAAGACGTGACCCACAGGTGCGAGTCCCATAGGTGTGCCGGGATGGCCAGAGTTTGCTTTTTGGACTGCATCGGCAGCGAGAACCCGGACTGTATTTATGCCCAGTTGCTCTATTGATTCTGTCGTATTATTCATGCTAATTTTTTTAAAAGAAAATTATAAATATTCCATTGGAAAGAAGACTTGCTATTCTGCCACTTCACTATACTCGCCCAATCTTGCAGCAGAAGCATATTTAGCGCGTCGATATAGTATCTCCTGAGCTTTGTCAATATTGGCTTCCTGCCCCTTCCACATTTCTAGGGCCGGTTGTTGAATGGCTCTTGCAAAAGAGAAAGTAACTATCCAAGGTAAGTGACCTCGGTATTTTTTATTGATAGCACTCAGATGTGCATCTGCGATCTGGGGTGATTGTCCCCCCGATAAGAAAGCTATGACAGGAACAGCCGCCGGAACAGAGGATAGAAAACAATTCACTGTAGCATCAGCGACTTCATCAATCGAGTTTTGAACTGCACACTCGGAGCCTGCCAGTACCATACTTGGTTTTAAGATGATGCCCTCTAAATCAACTCTGAGTAGGTATAACTCAGCGAAAAGAATCCTTAATGTCTCCTGAGATACGTCATAGGAGCGCTGCAAAGTGTGGTCTCCATCCATCAGTACTTCTGGTTCTACGATAGGCACTATACCTGTCTCCTGGCAGAGTGCTGCATATCGCGCAAGTGCATGTGCATTTGCCTTAATACAGGCAGTAGTGGGGAGGCCGTCCCCTATTGTGATGACACCCCGCCACTTGGCAAAGCGCGCTCCCATCTTTTTATATTCAGCCAATCGCTCACGTAGCCCATCCAGGCCTTCGGTCACTTTTTCGCCTGGAAATCCGGCCAGAGACTTAGCGCCTTTATCTACTTTTATGCCCGGAATAATGCCTGCTTTATTTAATATTTCAATTATTGGAATTCCTGCATTGGTATTTTGACGAATAGTCTCATCATATAATATCGCACCGCCGATACTTTCATTTAGTCCGGGAGTAGAAGCGAGCATTCCGCGATAATCACGTCTCATTTCTATAGTCTGTGGAATACCGTTGGCGGCAAAGCGCTTATCACAGGTGCCGGTACTTTCATCCATTGCGAGCAACCCCTTGCCATGGGCAAATAATTGCTGAATAGTATCTTTTAATTCTGGATTCTTCATGCTTTAAATTTTATTTTTTTCCAATAATGCGACCTTATCTAGACGACGCTGAAATCTTTCCTCATTTTTAAACTTAGCATTGATAAATGTCTGTACCAATTCCCAGGCCAGAGCGTAACCGGTGACGCGTCCACCTAGGCACATCAGATTCATATTATCATCCTCCACGCCCTGGTGAGCAGAGAAAGTATCGGTAATTAAAGCTGAACGAATCCCTGCTACTTTATTGGCTGCAATACAAGCACCGACACCGCTGCCACAGATGGCTATACCTCTATCAATCTCACCATTGGCCAATGCTTTAGCCAGCGGAATAACAAAATCCGGATAATCATCATCGGGATTGAGATGATATGCGCCAAAATCTCTTGTTTCGAAGCCGGCAGTTCTGAGCATATCATCTAATTGTGTTTTTAAATCAAATCCGCCATGATCTGCGGCAATGCCTATGTGCTTCATGTTTCTTATCCAAGTTAAGGTTCATCTGCTCACATTTGCTGAGAGCGGGATTTTAAATCTATCAATTACACTTATCAAAGTACCGAAAAAACCTGACCCTAATAAATCAACTTCCTATGGAGTTATTTGTTCGCTAGGTCCAATAAAACTGCTAAACAAACTGTCAATTATTTTATGCTAAAATTTTTATCTGCGTCTTTGAGAATAACAACTATTATAATTACCTATTCAATTTAGAACGGCATATTTTGTAATCAAGGTTCCTCGTTCATTTACCTTTTCAAAACTTATTAATTTTAAATCAATATCTAATTTTTCATCGATGACAAAATTGCCTCCTTTCCCAAATATTTTAGGTTCGAAGGTCAGCCATATTTCATCTATTAATTTTGCCTTTAAAAAAGAAGTGGCAATATGTGCACCTCCGACGATTAACATTTGTTCAAGCCCTCTCTGTTCATAGTGTGCCACTAATTGGGCAGGAGTCTGATCGGTAAATTCAATCTGACCGGCCACCTCAACTTCTTTATACTTTGCGGGGGTACTCGTCATAATTACTATATGGTGACTGGAAGAGGGTTCCATTGGAGCACCATCATAAGTGCTACTTCCCTGGACGATGAGGGCTGAGTCATTCCAGAGCTTTTTAAAATAATCCTGATCTTCCTTAGAAGTCCATTTTCTTACATATGATTCTCCCCAGCGGGTGATCTTACCATCTAATGTGGTAACAAAGACAAGTATTTTTTTCATTATATTCAAACTTTTTGAGAATTCCGAAACCTCCTACAATTTAGGATTTTTTTTGAGGCTTGTTCCCATCTGAGTTATACTAAGGCTTTAAATTTAATTATCCATTGTCCTCCTCCAGGTCGTTGTGATTGTCTCCTCCCAGACTGTAATAGTTATTTTCTTCATCTTCTTTTCCAAAATTTGCTATAGCCTCATCGTCTTTGGAGCCTGGTACATCAAGATCTTCACCGGTCATATCTTCACAGAAATCCAGCTCATTTCTTTTTCCAAGATCATCAACTTCAATATTATTTATGCTCAGATCATCTGCATTTAAATTTAGTTCAGTGGACTGATTATAAATATCCTGTGATTTAGGATAAATCGGATAACCAGGATATTCCTGTTCTTCATTTTTTGTTTCTTCCGAATTACTATCTTTACTTGTTGGTGTTAATTTCTCAGTGTCTTTCTCTTGTTCTTCGTTCATTTTTTTAAGTTTATTTTGTTTAACATCTAAAATAATTTGAATCAGTACAGATCAGGCTTTCACAATCATCTTACCAATATTATTTCCTTTGAATAATCCAAGGAATGCAGATGGTAGCTGATCGAATCCAGGAATTATTGTTTGATCAAATTTTATTTTTCCTTCTTGTACCCATTTTGCCAAGTGGCTGATTGCTTCAGGAAATCGACTTTGATAATTGATGACAATAAACCCCTGCATCAATACGCTGCGAGTAAGCAGCATGGGTTGCAAGCGAGGCCCTACGGGTACTTCCGTGCTATTGTATAGTGAGATTTGTCCACACAAGGGAATGCGTGCATGGAAATTAATGTTGCTGATAACTGCGTCAGATATTTCACCTCCCACATTATCGTAATATATATCCACTCCCTCCGGGCAAGACCTTGAGATGGTTGTTTTTAAATCTCCAGTCGTCTTATAATTGATAGCTTCATCAAAAGCATACTTTTCTTTTAATAATTTTACTTTTTCGTCAGAACCGGTTATTCCTACTACACGACATCCATGTATTTTAGCTATTTGACCCACTACCAGGCCTACAGCTCCAGCAGCGCCTGAGACAACTACGGTTTCACCAACTTTAGGTTTTCCAATATCCATCAACCCAAAATAAGCTGTCATGCCCGTCATGCCGAGCACGTCAAGATGATAAGATATCGGTACATTTGAGTCATCAATCTTTGACAATCCTTTTGCAGATGTAACTGTCTGAACTCGCCAAGGCAACATTCCGAACACAATATCTCCATGATTTAAATCAGGTGATTTACTCTCTATTACTTTTGCTATAACCCCACCTAACATGGGTTGATCTAACTGAAAAGGAGGTACATAAGATTTTGTGTCATTCATTCTGCCGCGCATGTAAGGGTCTACAGAATAATACAATCCTTCCAAGAGAACTTCGTCAGGCTGCAAGGGCGGTAAGGCGATACTTTCAAAGCTAAAATTGTCTATTGTTGGTGAGCCGACCGGTCTTGATGCGAGTACTATTTGCTGTGTATCCATTATTTATTAATCAAGTATTAAAGAATGAAATAAATTACTCATATTAATTCTCATATCACCTACTTTCTCATTTTCATACATGACTCTTTTTTGTTTCAGTCTTAATTTTGAGTCCATAATCAGCCAATGTATTTACAGTGGTGTGAAAGTCAGTGTGCTGAAATCCGGCTATACCCATGTCTTTGACGAGATCTACAAATATTTTCGAGTCATCTATGTAGAGGATATTTTCCAGAGGTATCTGGGCGCCATCGATTGCCAATTGGAATACGGCTGCTTCCGGTTTTCTGGCATGTACATAACAGGAGGATACAAAGAAATCAAATATCTCTGTTAGTTTGAATTTATTTATTCGAAAGGAATTTAGTTCACGTGATTCGTTACTTACGGCAATAATTTTGAGTTCATACTTCGATTTTATTTTTTTTATAAAATCAATCATGTTCCAATCTGCCGTAGATAGGCCATGAATAAAGTCGATAAACTCCCTGCGGGTAAAATCACGTGGTGTATAGAATATCACAGTGTCCAGATATTCATCCAGAGAGATCTTTCCTTCTTCGAGTGGAACAAACAGCATCTTATGGCGCTCCTCCATTTCAGTTCTATCCAGGAAAAAATGTTGTGCAGCTTGTTGTCTGAATTCGTGACCCCAACCTTTCGAAAGCAATACTCCGCCGATATCCAAGAATAAACAACTAATGTTATTTAACTCACTCATTTTAAAATTCAGGTTCTAGTTAAGTATTTAGAAAGTAGTATGCACTTGAAACAATAGAAAAATCGCTTCCTTATCTCCGAGTTAACTTATTCTGAATCTTATTGGTTGAAGGATTTAAGGACGTTAACAAAGATTATCTGATTATTCCCCTAAAAGGTAGGCCCGAAACAGCACTAGCGAGTGTGTGTGGAGATATTGGATATCTATCTCGCCAATAGGCGAGATTCGTCCGTCAAAAAGACCCCTTCAGGTGTTAAGCCTGTGGAGTCATTTATATGTAGAGTCATGGTTACTTTTTAATTAAATAGGTTCTCATTATTACTTCTCTACTATCAATTTGCCTTTCATTATAATATGAATGCTGCAATAGTATGAAGCACTTTCAGTAATTACTTTCTGCCAGGAAGCTCCGGGGGCAATGGGAGAGGACGTCCAGGCCTTATTTACCTCCGTCACATCATGGGCTACAATGTCCTTATTGGTCCAGATCACAGTATCTCCTTTATGTAGCTTAAGTTCATCAGGTTGAAACTTCATGTCTTTGATCTCAACAGCCAGAGTCTGTGGAGTGTAGCTGGCCTGACTACTACAGCCATAGACCAGCAACACTACAGATAACAGTAAGAAAAGATGGTCCTTAACGTTATTCAGAAATTTCATTTTTTACTTCATTTTCTTTTGAAGCATTTGAGCGTGCTCAAGGTGTGTGTCAAGAATGGGTACCACTTTTTGCAATAATGCTTTTAGTTCCGCATTAGAAGCTTGAGGTATTAGTACCGTTTTGACGGCTGCGATCACTGCTTTATGGTAGGTAACTTCATTATCTACATATGCTTTATCAAAATCTTTTGCTGATTTAGCATTGAGCATTTTTGCTGTAGCTTTAGCGTCTGCAACATATTTTTTGCTTACTGCATTATCCTTTGGAGTTACTTTCAATTTTGTAACCAAAGCTACTGCCATATCGATAACTGACTGATGGTCAGCGATCATGGTGTGAGCAAATTCCAATACTTGTGGGCTTTTTGATTTCTTTAAAGCAATGTTAGCAAAGTCAATGTCACCTTGGTTTGCCACCACGGCTACTGATGCGATCTCTGCATCCGAAAGTTTTGGTGCTTTCTGAGCAAATGCAGGTGAGAATAAGGTAACTAAAAACAATACTGCGGCTGTTACCCAAGCTGCTTTCTTTAAACTATTCATGATGTTTATATTTTACGATTTATATTGGGTTAGAGTTACTCACTCATCAAAAGGTTACAATTTTTCTCATAATTGTTAAAAACTTGTGGCATTTGGTTTGATGTAATTGTTTTAAATTAGAATTCTGAAATTTTCTGGTGAGCGCCGTGGAAGGGTACCATTGTCAAAACGGAGCAAGCATGTGTTTCCATTAAATCAATGACGCCATCTTTGTCAGTATCAGCTTCAGGTGGAGGAAGAAGATCTTTTCCAAAAAGGATAAGTTCAGTCCGGTGTAGTTTCAGACCTTTCTTTAGAGCTTCTTGGGCATGATCTACAAGAGCAAAAATAAGCCAGCCTTCTTTTTCGATTTGACTGACCATTTTACTTAATGTATCAGCTACTGTAAAGTCGCTCACTGTTACCTTTAGACCTTTCATGTCTAAAAAAAATATTTAACTAATTTATAGAGCACCTTAAAAAGACTTTTCTTCTTAAGAACCGCTGTATTTTATGCACTTTTGCTTTGTATTGTAGTGTGGTATATTCTCTTAAAAAAAGGACATGTTTTCCCCAACGGCAATTGTTGTCAAACACAAGAGAATCGTCGCTTTTGGAATAAAGCTAGCGAGAAGAATATAAGACATTTCAATCAGGAAGCATCTCTCAGGATGTTGCCTTGTTTTAGTTAACAACGATGTCAAATATACTTGTTTACAAGATTGCTTGATTATTTTTCATATTAATTTACATGAATAATAATTATTTTGATCTAAGTATTACACACTATAGGAGAAGGGTTAAATAAAGAGTATTACCTCCTCTCCTCATTTGGTTTTCTATTCACTTTACGGGAAATGAGTTTACAGAGAATGACCAACTATTTTAAAGTAAATTTCTGTTTAAGTGGCGACTTTTAGATGAAATACGGCAAATAATATCCTTCTAACCCAGTCGATTCACAAGAATATTGCGTTTCTTTTGATATTATTTCAAGAGACATCCATGTCTGCGGAGATTCTTACAAATCGCATTTAGGCCAGTCTTGTGTCAGAAAAGAGTTAATAACGGATTGATGTACTTTCCTTGTCATTGTCGTCTCTATTCTTTTTCACCGGTACTGGAAGTACACCCGCCATTTCACTGATGATATTAATCAGCTCAGATCCCGATGGAACAACTATTTTGGCATTAGAACTCAGTGCTTTTTCAACCGCTTCTAATTTTCTTAATAATTGTGCATTTCCTGTAAAGTACTCGTCTGCAGCCACATTCACTAATTGTATAGCTTCAGCTTCTCCCTCAGCGTGCAACACTTTAGCTCGTTTATAGCCTTCGGCTTCTTTTATCTTAGCTCTTTTCACACCATCTGCTACTGTTTCAGCTGCAGTAGCATAGTCTATAGCCGCTATCTTTTCATTTTCCGCCTTGACTACTTTATTCATAGTTTCCTGCACATCATGTGGTGGATCTATTTGCTTCAATTCAGTACGCACTATTACAATCCCCCAACTGGAAGTTTCGTTTTTCAGAGTATTATGTAGCTCCGCATTGATCTTTCCTCTTTCACTATTGGCTGAACGTAAAGTAAGTGTGCCGATAATATTTCTCAGAGTAGTACGTGCAAGATTTACAATCTGCCATCTATAATCATTTACATTGTACAAAGAGGCTTTTACATTTTCTTCTCCTTGTATCACCCTAAAATAAATTTGTGCATCTACACTTGCGTTCAGGTTATCATTTGTAATAATCTCTTGCGGCTGAGCATCTACCATTTGCTCGGTAATATTTACAATGTACATCTTATCTATAAAGGGTACAATCCAATGAAATCCGGGATTGGCAAACTTGTGGTATTTACCCAATCGTTCAATTAATCCTCTGTGTGTAGGTCTGACGATCTTGATTCCGGCAAAAAAAAGTAGTATTATAGCTCCTCCAATGAGATATGGTAAGGTTTGTGGATTCATTTTTGTATATTTTTTTAAATTTTTATTATCAGCAAAACTTACTGAATTCCGCTAAAGTAATTAATTTTTGGCATTTATTTTTGTTAAATGCCTCATACTGCTAATCGTTAATCTTATTTCCTTTTAATTGTCTTCAAATCCCCTATCTCAGGGTGATGTCGAGCTTCTGCGTTCACCTTATTATATTCTAAGAAAAGGAATCTTTCAATAACTGTGAGGATAAATATGTTGGTAGGATGTTATTTATTCACCTTCTCGTCCAATGCTTTTATCATTTCATTGGTAATGCTACTGCTGGAAATGCCATATCCATTTATCAGGATACCTTTTAGATTGTGCTTTTGAGATGAAATAGCGTACAGGATTGCTTCGTCGCTCGGATCGGAAGGCCCTTCAAATCGATAATGCTTATCCACCACAAACTCATCGGGAAATATTTGAAGGCTACTATCACTACATATCAGGCAATTCTCTTTTAGATTGAAATCAATAGTATATCCCCTTTCTTTTAGTAAATTAGAAACTTCTGAGAGTGTCGTCATGAAATCCATATTGAACTTTTTTAGTGTTAATTAAAGGGTTTAAATGAATTTTTTATAAGCGAATTATGGCTAACTGTCAGCCAGTAAATCAAAGTATTCATCATCCTCATTGGTGCCTCCCTGACCTTTACCCAGATCTTTCGGTGACAGTACAAATTCAATAGAGCTAACCCATTTGACCATCTTATAGCCCAGTTGATTTTCAATTCTCAAGCGCAAGGGCGCTCCATGCTCTAGCGGTAAAGACTCATAATTCATTTCCCAAGCAAGTATGGACCCGGGGTTCATACAGTTATTAAGCGTATGTGTATCGTAATATGTTCCTCCATACAATCCTTCGCCAAATGAAAAGAAAGCAACTGTAGTGGCTTCGGGCAGCGGACTGACCAAATCTATAATATTACTCAATGATATGCCTCCCCACTCAGCTATACCGGACCATCCCTGGATGCAGTGGTGCATGGTAATGTTCTGCTCTTTTCCCATTTCTTTCAGCTCAGTCAATGATAGCTCGATGGGATTTTCTACTAATCCCGTTATCTTAAGTTTGTAATCTTCAAAATTGTTTTCCGCCATCTTTCTCCATTTAGCTGAGTCAGGCATTTTTCCATTCAACCAGAAGTAGGGGGAAATATCTTTTTTCTGGTAGTATGCTTTAGGCTTAAAGCGATTGATAGTAAGCCTCCAGAGCCTTCCATTAATTGAGGCCTGCAAGGACTGAAGAGCTCGGGGCTTGTTCCAGGAGAGCCAATGTGCCATAAAAGCAAAGCCAATAGTAGCCAGGATGATACCAATACCTATATATAGTCCGGTGTGGCTGACCGCATCATCAGTGCCCATGATGATGTGATTCATATTTCTAACCAAGCCAGTAGCGGCTATCAGAGTTACGTGAATAATTACAAAGAGAACAAAGGCAACCATCACCAGAAAGTGAATGGAACGGGCACTCTGCCGATTGCCGAAAAGTCTGGGATACCAGTGAAAGCGGTTTTCTATAGCCGGTGACATGGCCAACCCTGTCAACATCGCTACTGGTGCTAATATGAATATCACGCCAAAATAGGTGAGCTGCTGTAGTGGATTGTAATGATAGAATCCATTGGGTTCGGCCGGAAAGTGGAAAGTAGCATAGTGAACAAATGCATTCCAGGCATCAGGAATAATCTGCCAGGAGTCGGGTACTACCCGCTTCCACTGGTCGGTATATAGTAGGAGGAAGATAAAAACAGCTCCGTTCAAAAGAAAGAAAGGTACAGTGAGGAAATGCCAGACCCGGGCAATACCGATGGTGTGGCGGTATCCGGGCAACCCCACTGCAGGGCTAAGATAGCGGGAATCCTCCTTCGCTGTCCAGAGCTTATTCTTAGGAACTTTTATCGGTGTAAATCTGATCCATTCTGTCTCTGGAGCACAACTATTATTCCAGTAAAGGCGAGGATGATCATATAGAATGGACAGCCCACTTCTGATGATCAATATCAGAAAGAAGAAATTGATCCAGTGACTATATATGATCCAGATGGGAAAGCCGGAGGGATCTGCGCTATTCACCGAGATTATAGCAGGAGAAGGATCGGCGGGCATTCCAAATAGCAAGTATTGTATCCATGCAGCACCGATAGCACCCAGCATCACAACCAATATGGTGATCTTTATGTATCGCTTCAATCCGATATAAGCACTCCTATCTGCCGGATAATGAACTGACTTTTCCTTTGGCGTAAAATGTGGTCTCATGTGGAGACAATTCTGTACATAGAGAGTAAACTACCAGGATAATATTATTGTTTTGGTAGGTTAAATTAAGAAAATCAAGATGAGGCTGTTCGGGTGTTTGATTCATTTGGGTGTTTTTCAAAAGAACCTTTTTATGATTACTGCACCAACGGTGAGCCACGCGGACAGCTTACGAGAACAAAATTACTCATTGATTTAAATTATTTTTAGAATGTCCACACCCTAAGCTACCTCCAAAGGTGGACATCGGTTAGGTATTTCAGCCGACACTATTTTTATTTGTGCTTCATAGTTTCGAGAGTGAGCGATTTGGGATCAGCTCTTAAGAGTTACAATTGGTGTAATAAAACAGTTGTAATTAATAAATGTGACCGACAGGTTCAGACGCTCATAATTGGTTTGTCGGCCGTTTAAATAAAGTAATTACACACGGATTTAATCATTTGTTGAACTATCAAGCAATATTTTGTGGGCACGGTAAGGCACCTAGAACGACAGTGTATATAGGTTTAGCCATTTCTCTTAGTCAGTGGGTTCCCATAGTTCGATCTTGTTTCCTTCTTCGTCCATGAGGTGGATAAACTTGCCATAATCATAGGTCTCCATTTCATCTGTAAACGAGACTCCTTGTGTTTTTAATTTCTCGATCAATGCCTCCAAGTTTTCTACGCGGTAATTGATCATAAATTCCTTTGTAGAGGGTTCAAAATATTTTGAGGACTCGGCAAAAGGGCTCCATTGTGTCGATCCCTTTTTTGTGGGATCTGCCTCAGCTCGCCACTCGAAGGAAGCACCATAATCATTGGTGTCTATACCCAGATGTGATTTGTACCATTCTTTCATTTTATCGGGATCTTTACACTTGAAGAAGATGCCGCCGATGCCTGTTACTTTTGCCATAGGTTTAGTGTTATTATTTGTTATAATATTTGAGTTGCCACTTAGTGAATAGAAGTCTTCGGTCATCAGAATACTTTCAAATTTATCATCCCGGTAAGTAAATAAAAAAGCCCCACCCCAAATGGTCCCGGGATATTGAATAATTTGATTTGTTTCTGATTTTAGGGCAGCATTACTGATGCTATCTATTGCAGATGCAATTGGCATCCAGCGATATGCTCTGCCGTCTTCCTTAGGTTGGATAATTGTTCCACTCAGGTATTTTGCAGTGTAGTGGGTTCGGTAAGAAACTTCCCTATGATCCGGAAGCCCTACAAATTGGTAAGTATATAC
>Ga0073900_10001441_pt1 | contig 13196 bp, 10 predicted proteins | sample KloWWTmetKNB5Kit_FD_66666 | JGI IMG/M metagenome (GOLD analysis project Ga0073900, IMG submission 66666) | Active sludge microbial communities from Klosterneuburg, Austria, studying microevolution and ecology of nitrifiers - Klosterneuburg... | ecosystem: Engineered > WWTP > Aerobic digester >...
GCAAAAACATTTTGCCTGCGCCAAACAAATCGCCCACCACATTCATACCAGCCATGAGTGGCCCTTCAATCACATCTAAGGGGCGAGTGGACTGCAAACGTGCTTCTTCGGTGTCTTCTTCAATAAATGCAGTAATGCCTTTGACTAGAGAATATTCCAAGCGTTTAGCAACGGGCTGATTACGCCATTCTAAATTTTCGGCTTGTTTAACCGCGCCGCCTTCGTGTCGATATTGTTCAGCCACATCTAATAAGCGTTCTGTGCCTTCGGGGGTGCGATTAAGAATCACGTCTTCGACACGTTCTTTTAGGTCGGCAGGAATATCATCATAAATCGCTAATTGCCCTGCATTAACAATGCCCATGGTCATGCCTTGTTTAATGGCATGATATAAAAATGCGGCATGAATCGCTTCACGCACAGGCTCATTACCACGAAATGAAAACGAGACGTTAGATACTCCACCCGAAATCATCGCATGAGGTAAGTTTTGCTTAATCCAAGCGGTGGCTTCAATAAAATCAACCGCGTAGTTGTTGTGTTCTTCAATCCCTGTGGCAATGGCAAAAATGTTTGGGTCAAAAATAATGTCTTCGGCAGGAAAGCCAACATCATCAACCAATACATTATAAGAACGTTGGCAAATTTCACGTTTACGCGCGGCAGTGTCGGCTTGGCCTTGTTCATCAAATGCCATCACAATAACAGCCGCACCATATTGACGGCACAAACGGGCTTTTTCTACAAATTCAGCATGGCCTTCTTTTAGCGAAATAGAATTAACAACAGCTTTGCCTTGTACGCATTTTAAGCCTGCTTCAATGATTTCCCATTTAGAGGAGTCAATCATAATTGGCACGCGTGAAATATCAGGTTCACAGGCGACCATGTTTAAAAATTTAACCATTGCGCCTTGCGAATCTAACATGCCTTCGTCCATGTTGATGTCAATAATTTGCGCGCCACCTTCGACTTGTTGACGCGCAATATCTAAGGCCTCGGCGTAGTTTTGTTCTCGAATTAAACGCGCGAATTTTTTAGAACCAGTCACGTTAGTACGTTCACCAACGTTCACAAATAACGATTCAGGGGTAATGTTAAACGGTTCTAAACCCGATAATCTACAAGCAGGGGCAATCGTTGGCACAACACGCGGTGGCAAATCTTTAACGGCATTATAAATAGCGGTGATGTGTTCGGGTGTAGTACCACAACAGCCACCTACTATATTAACCAAACCACTTTGGGCAAATTCGCCCACCATGGCGGCTGTTTGTTCGGGCGTTTCGTCGTATTCGCCAAAGGCATTAGGCAAGCCTGCGTTAGGGTGTGCGCTGACAAAAATATCGGCTTTTTCGCTAATTTCTTTAATGTAGGGGCGCATGGCATCTGCACCCAAGGCACAGTTAAAACCAATACTTAATAAGTTGCCATGACGCACCGAGTTCCAAAAGGCTTCGGCGGTTTGCCCCGATAAGGTACGGCCAGAGGCATCGGTAATCGTTCCCGAAATCATCACGGGTAGGGTAGTGCCTGATTGTTTAAAAAATTCTTGTACCGCAAAAATAGCCGCTTTACAGTTAAGCGTATCGAATACGGTTTCTATCAATAAAATATCTACGCCACCTGCCACCAAGCCTTCGGTTGCTTGTAAGTAATTGGTGACTAATTCATCAAAAGTGACATTACGATAAGATGGGTCATTAACATCGGGCGAAATCGAGCAAGTACGTGAGGTCGGGCCCAAAATACCTGCCACAAAACGTGGTTTTTGAGGTGTTTTTGCTGTCCATTTATCGGCAACTTGACGCGCTACACGCGCCGCCTCAACATTTAATTCATAAACCAATTCTTCCATGTGGTAATCGGCTTGTGATACCACCGTAGAGTTAAACGAGTTGGTTTCTAAAATGTCTGCCCCTGCGGCACAGTAAGCATCGTGAATACCTGCAATAATTTGAGGTTGGGTTAATACCAATAAATCGTTATTACCTTTTACGTCATGTGGCCAATCGGCAAAACGTGACCCGCGATAATCTTCTTCTTGCAATTTGTGCCGTTGAATCATCGTGCCCATTGCACCATCAATAATCAGGATACGTTGTTGGAGGGCGGTTTTTAGCAGGTCGGTACGAGAAGAAGTCATGGCGTTAGTATCATTAACAAAAAACGAGGACGAACATTTTAACAAGTTTTAGCGTTTATGTCGCTAATCTAATTCCTACTGTTCTAGTAGGATATTATAAAATTAAGGTATAATCGTCAAAGTATCGTTCATTACAGAGAGCATTATGAGCAATTTAAACATTACTATTACCGAAGCAGCCCAAGTGTATTTACGTGAGTTATTAGCCAAGCAAAACAGTGATGGCATTGCAGTGCGTATCTTTGTCGAAAACGCAGGCACACCCAAAGCCGAATGTTGTATGGCGTATTGCACCCAAGGTGAAGAGCAAATTGATGATGTGCGTTTAGCAATGGACGGTTTTGATGCCTATATCGAATTTAAAAGTGCCCCTTATTTAGAAGATGCGGTGATTGACTACAATAAAGACCGTTTTGGTGGTCAATTAACCTTTAAAGCACCTAAGTCTAAAGTGCCACAATTAGGCGAAGGCAGCACTATAGAAGAACGCATTAACCATGTATTGTTTAGCGAAATCAACCCCGGCCTTGCGGCACACAATGGTAATGTCAGTTTGCTTGAAGTATACGAAGACACCGAGCATGGATTAACGGCAGTGTTAAAGTTTGGTGGCGGTTGTCAAGGTTGTTCGGCGGTAGATATGACCTTAAAACAAGGCGTAGAAACCACGCTTAAAGCGAATATCCCTGAATTGCAACGTGTCGCAGACAGCACCGACCACACGCAACGCGAAAACGCTTATTTTAAATAAGTTTTGCGCTGGCTGAGCGGAGTCGAAGCCCCCATAAAAACAAAACCCTATTGTTAGCCGCAATAGGGTTTTTTATTGGCTATTATTACCTTGTTTTTTACCCTTGCGTTAGCATATAAAAACTTTGTCGGCCTTGACTTTAGTCATTTTTTGTCACATCGCTCAAGACTAGAATTGCCCATCTTTTCAATGACTCCAATGGGGTTTTTGGCTTTATGGATATTTCTTTTTACGTTAATACGCTAGGCCAGTCTTTGTTGGCACAGTACGGACAACGTGTGCATAAAGTCGCTTTAAATGTAGGATTTACTTGCCCTAACCGTGATGGCAGCAAAGGCACAGGCGGCTGTACTTTTTGTAATAATGCCTCTTTTAGCCCCGAAGCGCGTTTAACTCGTCCTTTAGCCGAGCAATTAGCCTCAGGAGGTCGTGCTGTTCACAAAATAACGGGCGCACGTAAACTCATTGCCTATTTTCAAGCCTACACCAATACTTATGCTGATATTGAGCGTTTACGCCTTTTATACGAAGAAGCCTTAGAATATCCAGATGTTATTGGGCTTTCTATTGGCACTCGTCCCGATTGTGTGCCGCAAGAAGTACTTGATTTACTGTGTGAATTTCAACAAAAAGGCCATGATATATGGCTCGAATTAGGCTTACAAAGCGCATTTAATGACACCTTAAAGCGTGTTAATCGTGGCCACGGTTTAGAAGAATATGCCGAAACCGCCCAAAAAGCGCGTGCGATGGGCTTAAAAGTATGTACCCATCTTATTTTGGGCTTACCCAATGAAAGCCTAACCCATGCGCAAATTACCTTATCAACCGTACTTGGCTTAGGAACAGATGGCTTAAAACTACATCCATTACATGTTGTTAAAGCCACTAAATTGGCTCATGAATGGCGTTTAGGTCAGTATGAACCACTCACACAAGAAGATTATATCGAGCAATGTATTGATTTAATTACACATACTCCGCCCGATATTGTTTTTCATCGCTTAACAGGGACTGCACCACCTGAAATGCTAATAACGCCTGCATGGTGTCAACACAAATGGCCTGTTATTAATGGCATTGCCAAACGGTTAGCAGAGCGCGGTCTATCACAAGGTTCTGCCTTAGGGCAGCCTTGGCACAAAAGGAGCAATCATCTTGGCATTGCCGTTTGAATTAGTTTGCCCTGCGGGGTCGTTATCTGCTTTAAAAGTAGCGGTTGATAATGGGGCTGATTGTGTCTATATCGGCTTTCGTGATGATACCAATGCGCGTAATTTTGCAGGGCTTAATTTTGATGATGTTACGCTAAGGCAGGGCATTGACTATGCACATCATCGAGGCAAAAAAGTCTTTGTTGCCCTTAATACTTACCCCCAAGCACAAGGTATGAAACGTTGGCAGTCTGCGGTTGACCGTGCGGTTGCTGCCGATGTGGATGCATTGATTATTGCCGATATAGGATTATTAGATTACGCCCGTCAGCAATATCCAGAGCAAAGATTACATTTATCGGTTCAGGGTTCGGCAACGACCCACGAAGCCTTAGCGTTTTATCATCGTGAATTTGGTATTACACGAGCAGTATTGCCCCGCGTGTTATCGGCGGCACAAATTGCGGCGGTAACACGCCAAACCCCCGTAGAAATTGAGGTGTTTGGCTTTGGTAGTTTGTGTGTCATGGTTGAAGGGCGTTGTTTACTTTCTTCGTATGCAACAGGTGACTCACCTAATAATCATGGCGCGTGTTCGCCTGCCCATGCGGTTCGTTGGGATCAGGTAGGTCAAAATCTAGAAACCCGTTTAAATGGCGTATTAATAGACCGTTTTGCTGAGGGTGAAAGTGCGTGTTACCCAACTATTTGCAAAGGGCGTTTTAATGTTAATAATGAAACTTATTACGCCATGGAAGAGCCAACCAGCCTTAATACCCTAGAGTTATTACCGCAACTCATTGCGATGGGGGTGCGTGCTATTAAAATTGAAGGGCGGCAACGTAGCCCAGCTTATATTGCGGCGGTAACACGTACATGGCGCGAAGCCATTGATTTAGCGTTACGCGACAGTAAGCAATACATTGTGCGTAGTTCGTGGACAACTGAGTTAGACCGTTTGTCTGAGGGTAGCCAACATACCTTAGGTGCTTATCACCGTCCTTGGAAATAGGGGAAATATTGATGACCACTGCACGTTTATCACTTGGCCCTTTATTGTACTATTGGCCACGTCAGCAAACATTTGATTTTTATGATGAAATTGCTAACTCTACCGTTGATGTTGTGTATTTGGGTGAGACTGTTTGTGCCAGACGACACGAGCTTGATGCAAGTGATTGGCTCACTATAGGCCAAAAATTACAGGCCGCAGGTAAAGAAGTTGTCTATTCGAGTCAGGTGCTTTTGGAGTCAGAAAGCGATATCCGCCGACTTAAATCATTGTTTAACAATAATAAATATATTGAAGCTAATGACATGAGTGCGGTTAATTTAGCCACTGAAGCATCATTAGCTTTTGTGGCAGGTATGACACTTAACCTTTATAACGAATCGGCATTAGCCTTAATGGCAAAAAAAGGTGCGATACGTTGGGTTGCGCCTGTTGAGTTAAATTCTGCTCAACTAGGTTATTTGGTGCGTGCGGTGGCTTCAACGCTAGAAACAGAAGTGTTTGCGTTTGGGCGTATGCCGTTGGCATATTCTGCGCGTTGTTTTAGCGCACGTCATATTAATCGTCAAAAAGACAGTTGCCAATTTGTGTGCTTAGATACACCTCAAGGATTAGATGTATATACACAAGATAATGAGCCTTTTTTAACCTTAAATGGTATTCAAACTCAATCAGTAAAGTCTTGCGACTTACTGGCTGATATTCCTTTGTTACTAGATTTGGGGGTTAACGTATTGCGTATTAGCCCACAAGCACAACATACACCTGCCATTATTGAATTATTTCGAGCGGTACTTGATAACAAAATAGAGCCACAAGAAGCATTTAATCGTGCCAATAGTTTACGTTTGGCTGCGGCTTGTAATGGTTATTTACACGATAAAGCAGGACTCGACCTCGTCGCCTCGCGTCATGTGGGGAGTTATTAATGGCTCGTATAACAACCCCGATGCAAATTTTACAAACATTAGGTCAAAAACCTATTCCTAAGCCTTTATCACGGCTGTTTTTTAATTTGCCGCAATTTCCTCCCTCTATGTTATTAGCGGTTGCTTTAAATATTGCCTTAGGAACAACGGGCTTAAGTGCTATTCCTAGCCAACTTACAGGCCGACAATTACGTTTAGTGGTTATTGATGCAGGGCTAGAATTATCATTAATGCTAACAGCTAAAGGCTTTGTTCCTCCTCAATTACCTGTACCCATACCTGACGTTATTATCAAAGCAAATAAAAGTGATTTTTTAGCAATGGCAATGCGTACAGTCGATGCAGACACACTTTTTTTTAATCGTAAATTACTAATGGAAGGGGACACAGAATTAGGATTATTAGTTCGTAATTTATTAGATGGCGTTGATTTTGCGACCTTAGACGCAACTAAATTTTCGCCATTACGTTTATTTGCCGCCACACAAGATATTTTAAGACAACGGCGCGGTGGGCGTATTGTTGTGTGGTAAATACAGGTTAAGTTGTTGTTATATGGGGAATAAGTGACTTATGGTTAACGATAATCGTATTACACTTGCCGTAACAGGTGCTTCGGGCTGGCCTTATGCGTTGAGCTTACTACAAACCTTAGTTAAGCAGCAGCAACAGGTGTTTTTACTTATTTCTGACGCAGCGCGTGAGGTGGTGCGTTTAGAAACGGGTCAGGCTTTGCCTACACAACAACAAGATTGCCAAGCATATTTACGTCACTATTGCCAAGACAACACAGGCTTAATTCAGTTATTAAATAACCACGATTGGTTGTCTTGTGTTGCGTCGGGTTCTGGTGCGCCAAGGCGTATGGTTATTTGTCCTTGCAGTATGGGAACACTCGCCGCCGTTGCTTGTGGCCTAAGCAATAACCTAATTGAACGTGCTGCCGATGTTGCCATAAAAGAACATCACTCACTCATTATTGTCCCCCGAGAAATGCCGTTATCGGTCTTACACCTAGAAAATATGCTAAAACTGGCGCGTTTGGGTGTAGTGGTTATGCCTGCCAGTCCTGCTTTTTATCATCAGCCTCAATCTATACAAGATGTGGTTGATTTTGTTGTCGAACGTATTCTTAAGCATCTAGGCTTGCAAGGAACACTCACTGCGTGGGGTGTTTAAACGAGAGTTACCATGAAATTTCATGATTTGCGCGATTTTATTTATTACTTAGAGCAACGTGGCGAACTACGCCGAATTAGCCGTGAAATAGACCCTTACCTAGAGATGACCGAAATTTGTCATCGGGTCTTACAAGCCAATGGTCCAGCCTTATTATTTGAAAATCCTAAAGGTTATGGCATTCCTGTATTAGCTAATTTATTTGGCACAACAGAGCGCGTTGCATGGGGTTTAGGTTTAGAAAATCCGCTAGGTTTACGCGAATTAGGCCATCTATTAGCTCGCCTTAAAGACCCTCAGCAAATTAACGATGCCGCGAGTTTATTTAGTCATTTGCCTATGTTAAAACAAGTGATGAATATGTCACCGCGCCAAAAAAGAACCACCCCTGCCTGTCAGGAGCGAGTTTATGTAGGTGAGCAGGTCGATTTAAGACGGTTGCCTGTACAAACTTGTTGGCCTAAAGACGTTGCGCCCTTACTAACGTGGCCATTAGTCATTACGCAAGGGGTCGAAAAGTCGCGTATGAATGTAGGGATATATCGGCAGCAAGTCTTGAGCCGTAATCGTTTAATTGTTCGTTGGTTGTCGCATCGTGGTGGCGCATTAGATTACCAAGCATGGAAACATCATCACCCCCAAAAACCTTTTCCTATTGCGGTTGCTATTGGTGCCGACCCTGCCATGTTACTCGCGGCGGTTACCCCCATTCCCGATACTTTGTCAGAATTTGCATTTGCAGGTTTATTGCGTGGTAGTAAAACGCTATTAGCCGATTGTTTAACCCATTCCTTACAAGTTCCTGCACAAGCCGAAATTGTCTTAGAAGGTTGGATTTATCCTAATGATGAAGCCGATGAAGGCCCCTACGGTGACCATACAGGCTATTATAATGAAGTGGCACGTTTTCCTGTAATGACGGTAGAGCGTATTACGATGCGTCATCAGCCTATTTACCATAGCACTTATACAGGCAGACCACCCGATGAGCCTTCGGTATTAGGTGCGGCAATGAACGAGTTACTTGTGCCATTATTGCAGCAACAATATCCCGAGATTATAGATTTTTATTTGCCTCCCGAGGGCTGTTCTTACCGAATGGCAATTATTAGTATTCGCAAACAATATATCGGCCATGCGCGTCGTGTGATGATGGGAATATGGTCGTTTTTACGTCAATTTACCTATACTAAATTTTTAGTAGTTACCGATGAGGATATAAATATCCGTAACTGGTCAGATGTTATTTGGGCAATGACAACACGTATGGATCCTGTGCGTGATACCCTTGCTGTTAGCGATATGCCTATAGATTATTTAGATTTTGCCTCACCTGTCGCGGGTTTAGGTTCTAAAATGGGCTTTGATGCAACACGCAAATGGGCAGGCGAAACCAATCGTGAATGGGGAACACCAATAGAGCATTCGGCGCAAATTATGCAACAAGTTGACAGCTATTGGCATGAATTAGCGTTAATATTACCTAAGTAAACTTGCCGCATAAGCCGCAAGTTTTTTACAATATAGGACTTACGCGTTTATCGCTTATTTGCTCACGCCTTCACCATTCGTTACGCTCCTAGAGGGTTGGGGTGAGGGTAAAAACGTGCTAATTACAGTGTAATGCGTAAGTCCTGAGTATAGGTCTATATTGATGTTTGTAACTATTGCGTCCCATCTAGCATCGCGTGTATTACGTCACCCTTTATTTCATCCTTTAGACAAAGTCTCCCAAGAAAAACTATTAGCAGCTATGCGTGAATATCAGCATCCGAGCGAAACACTGTTAATTCGTCAAGGAGAGGCAGCAACGCATTTTTTTATGGTACTCGAAGGCCGCGTAAAACTGTTTAGAATCTCGGTTGATGGCCAAGAAAAAGTCGTTGAAATTATTCAAAAAGGCCAAACTTTTGCCGAAGCTGTGATGTTTATGCAACATTCTGTGTACCCTGTATTTGCTCAAACCCTAGAGCCAAGCCATATTATTAGTATTCCCAACCATCTTATGTTGCAGGTACTAAGTGAGCATCCAAAATCATGCTTACATTTATTGGGGCATTTAAGCGTAAGACTACATATGCGACTTGGTGAGTTAGAGACGCTTACCTTACAAAATGCCACGCAACGCTTTACCTTGTATCTAATTCAACAACTTCCTAATCGTGCCGCAGAAACGGCTGATATAGACCTCATGTTGCCTAAACACTTAATTGCTGCGCGTTTATCTATGCAGCCAGAAACGCTATCTCGGCTGATGGCTCGTTTGCGTGACGAGGGGTTGATTACTATTACGGGTCGTCATATTCATATTCCTAGCATCTCCTGTTTGTTAGCGCGTTTTAATAACATTGATAAAAGAGGCTAAAGTTTTTTGACTACTTAGTAAAAACTGACAATACTCAAGAAGATAAAACCAAACTATGTGACAAGAGTTTCATTGGAATAATTATTATGGACTCAAGCACTCATGACTGCTCCAGTCAGCAATCGGCATTATTTCGGCGATTTTTAACCAATTATTTTGGTGTTCTTGATGAGCAGGTATTTGATGAGGTTTTTTCTCAGTGTCAATGGTTAGAGCTTGAGGGGGGCGATACTTTATTTTCTCAAGGTGATGTAGGCGACGCGGCTTATTTTCTTATTTCGGGGCGTTTGTGTGCGATTCGTATCGCGCATGATGGTAGTCGTCAGCATTTAGGTGACATTAAACCCGGCGAAACCGTAGGGGAGATTGCGGTACTTTCTGATGATGTGCGTGGTGCTACAATCTGGGCTACGCGAGATAGTGTTGTGGTTCGTATTGCCACCGCAAATTTACATGGCTGGTTTATGCGGTATCCGCAATTGTTATTGCAAACCGCCAAGTTAATTATTAAGCGTACCCAACCCTCCAATACGCGTAAGCGGCAGTTACGTCATATTAGCAATATCACCGTGTTGCCTTTATCAAAAAATGTTAACACCGCTAAATTTAGGCGTGATTTTATGGCGGCGGTGGCGCGGTGTGGCAAAGCGGTTTTACTTGACCCACAAATTGTAGATGAGCAATTACAAGAAACAGGTATCGCCTTTATTGATAAGCATGACTCAGCCCGTTATCGACGCTTAAGTGCATGGCTCGACACCTTAGAAGAGCAAAATGACTACGTTATTTACTTCGCAAATACCGAAGATGATGCGTGGACACATCGCTGTTTACGTCAAGCTGACCGTGTTTTATTGTTGGCCAATGCCACAGACCACAGCTTTCCTTCGCTTTTAGAACAAAAAGTCATTCAAGAAGCATCAAAAAAAGCACGCTCAGATAATTACTTAGTGTTATGGCACCAACCCGAAACCATCATGCCTAGTGGTACGCAACATTGGCTACAAGCTCGTAATTGGATAAAAGAAGTCGTTCATGTACGGCAAGACGAACAACGCCACATGGAGCGTTTAGCCCGTATTACCACAGGTAATGCCATTGGTTTGGTACTTGGGAGTGGCGGCGCGCGCGGCTTGGCTGCCGTAGGAGTTATTCAGGCTTTAGAAGAAGCTGGTATTTCTATTGACCGTGTTGGAGGCACTAGCATCGGGGCGATTATGGCCGCAGGTGTCGCCCTCGATTACCCCGCAAGTTTGTTGGCCGAAAAGGTACGCGCCTCTTTTAGGCAAAATCCAACCACTTTTTTTGACTTAAATATTTTACCCATTTTATCTGTTTTTCAGGGTAAGCAGCTTAATCGTCTGTTGCAATTGGTGTTTCCTAACACCATGAATATTGAAGACTTATGGCTTAATTTTTTTTGTATTACCAGCGATATGAGCAGTAATGAAGAAATCGTTCATAGTCGTGGTTCATTGTGGCAAGCAGTACGTGCGTCGGCTGCCTTACCGGGTATTTTTCCTATGGTGCTTTTAGGTGAGGGCTTGCATGTGGACGGTGCATTTATGAATGCCTTACCTGTGGATGTGATGGCCAGTTTTGGGGCTAAAAAAATCCTTGCGGTGGACTTTTCGTATTTGCCTAATAGCAAACCTGATTTTGACGATATGCCCAGCTCTATCACTTTTTTATTAGATAAATTTTTTAATAATGGCCGTCGTCGTTATTTAGTGCCAACTTTATTGTCGGGTTTTATACAAAGTTCGTTAATGGCCAGCTCCCAAAAAAATATGCAGTCTCGTGCCGATGCTGACATATTATTTAGCCCAGAAGTAGGGCGTTACGACCTTTTGGCGTGGTCTTTGTTTGATGATTTGGTGAGTATTGGTTTAAGACACGCACGCTCAGTATTAGCAAATTCAGAGGCTAAGTTGTTGCCTTAATTAGAGACTCGTTGGCATATTCAGGGAGTGGTAGCCTGTGTGGCAACACAGGAAGTTGCAGATGTTGCTTCATAAGCCTTTGTTTTTAATAAATTTATACCGCAATCCTTGCGGGCTACACGCTCAGGGCTGGCCACGCTCAGGAAACGCTTTGTGGTGGCTGAGCGTAGTCGTGGGCTGAGCGTAGTCGTGGGCTGAGCGTAGTCGAAGCCTAGATATTAACTTTTAGGCACAACAACAGCTACAGGTGGCGGTGTGACTACAGGGGGTTTGACCTTAACAGGGTTCACAATAAAGTTTGTACCTAGCAACATTAAGGTCACACCCAACACACGCCTAATGGCTCGTTCTGGTAAATGTGAGCTTAATAACGTTCCTACAATAATGGCAGGAATAGAGCCAATTAGCAGCATTAACAATAAATGGGTATCTACATTACCTGCCTTCATGTGTGCCAAGCCTGCGACTAAAGTCAACAACACTGCGTGAGCCACATCTGAGCCAATAATACGAATCATCGGTAATTTAGGAAATAATAATACCAAAGCCATAATACCAAATGCGCCTGCACCCACCGACGACAAAGTCACAAAAAAGCCTAAAACCACACCCATAAACACAATCCATGCTTTGTGTTTTAAGATAACGGTACTATGTTCATCGGCACTGATTGCCTCGCCTGCAACATCGTGTTTATGACGATTAAAAAAGGCTTCAATTTTATGTCTAAAAACAATAGATGCACCCGTTAATACCAACATGCCACCTAATACAATGGTCAGTACTTTTTTAAACTCTTTAGCCCCACCCATAAAGTGTTCTAAAGCCCATGATGTGCCTAAAGATGCAGGAATACTGCCTATAGACAACCACAATACAATAGGCCATACAATATTTAGTTTTTTGGCATGAACCAACGAGCCGCAAAATTTAGAAATCGCGGCATAAAGCAAATCTGTACCAATCGCAATATGTGGCTCAATTTTTAAAAAGCTAATCAAAATAGGGGTCATTAGCGAGCCACCGCCAACGCCCGTTACGCCAACGCAAAAGCCAACCAATGCACCTGTAATAATAAAATAAATATCGCTCATAACCGTTTAATCATGCAAAAAATGTCTAGATGCGAAATTTAAACGAATTTGATAAAATTAAAAGCAATATCTTGCTATATTGATAGCTCTTTTAGTTATAAGCATGAGATAAAAATGAAACTGCAACAATTACGATATATCTGCGAAGTAGCCAATAATCAGCTCAATGTGTCTCATGCGGCTAATAATTTATATATTTCTCAGGCAGGGGTGAGTAAACAAATTCGGTTGTTAGAGGATGAGTTAGGTATAGAAATCTTTACCCGTAGTGGCAAACATCTCACCCAAATTACCCCTGCTGGCCAAGATATTTTGCAAATCGCTCACGAAGTTTTACGGCAGGTAGAAAACATTAAACAGGTGGGAGAAGAGTACAGCAATCCTTATAGTGGTAAATTGTCGATAGCCACCACGCACACTCAAGCACGTTATAAATTACCGCCTGTTATTGGACTTTTTAGACAAAGTTATCCCGAAGTGAGCCTACATGTAAAGCAAGGTACACCACAGCAAATTGCCCAAATGGCGGCTAATGGTACGGTGGACTTTGCTATTGCCACCGAAGCAATGGAGCATTTTAGTAATCTTATTTTGCTACCTTGTTATCATTGGAATCGCTCGGT
>Ga0073900_10001447_pt1 | contig 13172 bp, 6 predicted proteins | sample KloWWTmetKNB5Kit_FD_66666 | JGI IMG/M metagenome (GOLD analysis project Ga0073900, IMG submission 66666) | Active sludge microbial communities from Klosterneuburg, Austria, studying microevolution and ecology of nitrifiers - Klosterneuburg... | ecosystem: Engineered > WWTP > Aerobic digester >...
AAAAACATAATATGCCGCTACATTTTAGTTTGAGTCATTCAGAAAAAATGATAGCACTGGCATTTCAGAAAAATAGCCCGTTGGGTGTAGATATAGAAAAAATTCAACCGGCAGATAAATATGGAAATGTGATTCAGCATTATTTTACTTCGGATGAGCAAAAGCTAATTTCCCGGTCAGACAATGATACCTTTTTTAAAATCTGGACTCAGAAGGAAGCCATTGGAAAAGCCACAGGTCAGGGTATAGCCAATTTACCTGAAATTGTCATTCCGGATGACTATGAGTTAAGTACTGCATCTTTAGGCGGATATATTTTAAGTACATGTTTTTTCAGAGGTAATGTGATTAGTTTTAAGACAATTAATGTGCAGGATGTTTTAAATCAGATTAATATACTATCTTTGCACCCATAATTAACATTATAATCAACCGGATAATTTTTTGAAAAACACTGATAATTCCGGTTCTTCCATCTTCAAATGAACAAAACTTCTTTCCATGAGCTTTCGTTAAGTCATGAAATGCTCCAGGCTATTGACGAAATGGGTTTCACTGAGGCTTCGCCCATACAAGCACAAGCCATACCTGTATTGATGCAGGGTCAGGACGTAATAGGGCAGGCGCAAACAGGTACCGGAAAAACAGCAGCTTTTGGTATTCCTTTACTCGAAATGCTCGACCCTAAAGTTAAGGCAACTTCAGCATTGGTAATGTGCCCAACTCGCGAGTTAGCCGTACAGGTCGCACAAGAAATTAAAAAATTAGCCAAGTATAAAAAGGGTATTGCTGTGCTTGCCGTTTATGGTGGCGAGCAAATTCAAAAGCAGATAAATGCATTAAAACGCCCTGTACATGTAATTGTTGGTACACCGGGCAGAATTATGGATCATTTGGACAGAAGAACTATAAACCTGTCTAAAATTCAGATGGTAGTTCTTGATGAGGCTGATGAAATGTTGAATATGGGTTTCAGAGAAGATATGGAAGCAATTTTGCAACATGCCCCTGACGAAAGACAGACGGTGTTGTTTTCTGCAACTATGCCTAAACCTATTCTTGAAATCACCAAACGTTTTCAAACCAATCCTAAGTTAGTTAAGGTCACCAAGCAGGAGCTTACTGTATCATCAATTGAACAGATTTATTACGATATTCCATCGTCACAGAAAGCTGATGTAATTACACAATTAGTAGAGTTACACAATTTAAAACTAATGCTAGTATTCTGTAATACCAAACGTAAAACTGATGAGGTAACCGAGCAGTTTCAGCAATTGGGTTATAAGGCAGAGGCTATTCATGGTGACTTGCGACAAAATCAAAGAAATAATGTTTTGGCACGATTCAAGAAAGGTGATGTGAATATGCTTGTGGCAACAGATGTAGCTGCACGAGGTATTGATGTTGAGAATGTTGATGCTGTATTTAATTTCGATCTTCCACTCGATGAAGAAAATTATGTGCATCGTATCGGCAGAACAGGCCGTGCCGGTCGTTCGGGTAAAGCTTTCAGTTTTGTTTCCGGGCGAAATGATATGGCTAAAATCCGTGAGATTGAAGATTATTCAAAAGTGAGGATAGAAAGACATCAGCTGCCATCAGGAAAGGAGCGTATAGAGTTGGCTAAAATTAAATTGGCAGCAAGATTGAAAGTTCTTATTGAGGAAGGCGATATGGAGCAATATGACAACATGTTTGCAACTTTCAAGCAGGAAGGATTAACATTACATCAACTTGCAGCGGCATTGCTTAAAATGCATTTTGCACCTATGTTGCAACAAAGTCAAAATAAGTCAAGCAGTAAATCATCGGGTAGAGAAGAACGATCCGGCAGAGAGGAAAGATCCGGCAGAGGTAATCGTGATAGCGGTGGTGGCAAAGGCAAACGCGGTAAACACAGTGGCGAAGCCGATATGATTCGTTTATTTTTAAGCGTTGGCAAAAAAGATAAAGTAAGTAAAGGTGATATTGTTGGCGCAGTTTCCGGTTTAAGCAATATGAGTAGTAGCAATATTGGTGTTATTGATATTTACGATAAGTTTTCTTTCGTTGAAGTCAATGGAGAGTTTTTAAATGATGTGCTTTCCAACGTTAACGGCAATAAAATAAAAGGCCGTAAAGTAAATGTTGAAATTGCTAAAGACTAATTTAATCTACTGTGTAGGCCAGTAGAAAATCTTTTTCTCTTCTGTAACAAATTTTAATGATTTCTTCTTGATTGTGTTGTATCAGCACAGTAGCCATACCTAAATTTAACAATTCAAAAGGTTGAATGTGTATGCAGTTTTTAAAGTCTATTCCTGATACATTGAAGTATTTAATCGCAGCTTCTTTAATGCACCAACATGTCAGTGCTTGCAGATTTTTTTCCTTTAGAGAAAGAAACGCAATTTCATTAGTATTTAGAAAATAGTCAATTCCTGCTTCAATATTTCTATCTGTCATTTCTATGTCAACACCGGCACTTTTTGATTGTGTAATCATTAATGCAGTATAATTTCCGGAGTGTGAAAAGGAGATTGCATTGTTACCATCAATGTATGGTTTACCTGTTTCCTGATAGTGTAATTGAAGGGTATTGTTTTTTGTTACTTGCCTAAGCAAGTTGATGTTAAGCTCTTTTTGAAAAGTTTTCCTGTTTTCTTTTTCTGCTGGATAATTTGCATGTACAACATACAATTGATAATTGCTGTTGATTTCATTCAGAATAAAAGAAAACGCTATTTGCATGGTGCTAAGATAACAGTTGTTTGTTGTTGATGTTTAATTTTGCAGTATGACATCGCCTGGAGTTTTTCAGTTTGGTATTCCGGTTACTTCTGTAATTGATTCAATCAAGATTACAGAGCAGGAAATAGCTTTTTATAGAATCACCAACATAGATGCATTGTATAGTAAGTTAAGCAGCCTTAAGAATGATGATGACAATGTTATTGATGAACGCATTCCTTATTGGGCAGAATTGTGGCCTTCGGCAATTGCACTTGCTGAGTATTTGTGTACTCGGAAACTGAATAATGATATGCTAATTCATGAAATTGGCTGTGGTCTGGCACTGCCTTCATTGGTTTGCGGCAAAATGGGTTACAGCGTGATGATGAGTGATTATGTTGACGCTCCATTGCAATTTGCATCTGCCAACTGGAGACTCAATGTAAAATCCGAACCGACAACAATTTTATTGGATTGGCGCAAAATACCAGATGATATTGAAAAATGTGATTTGCTCTTAGCTGCCGATGTTGCTTACGAAAGCAGAATGTTTCCTGCCATTGTAAATGCATTTAAACGATTGGTTAAATCAGGAGGCAGAATTGTTTTCACTGAGCCAAATAGAAAATTTGCTTCCGGCTTTTTTGAGTTGATTAGACATGAATTTACCAACACTACCATACAAAACAGAGAGGTAATTCAAAACAATCACAAACATCAGATTAAAATTGTAGAAATTGAAGTGGAGTAGAAGAGAGCGCAAAAATATTATCGGATGGTTTGATAAAACCTGACCAATTGCTCACCAATTATATTGTTGTTGTATTGGCTTCTTGCCAGCAATTGTGCCTCCTTTGCAATACTGTTTAATTTTTCCGGATTGTTCAGCAAGGCTAAAATAGTGTCAGCAAACTGTTGAGGCGTATCAGCAATAAGAATATTTTTTTTGTCTGTGTAATTAATTCCTTCTGCACCTATGCTTGTTGTTACAATTACTTTTCCTGCTGCAAGTCCTTCTAATATTTTAATCCTAATGCCACCACCACTCAATAGCGGAACAACCATAATCTGTTTATCCTGCATAAACTTTTTCGAGTCTTTGATTTCACCTTCAATAATCAGGTTTTCTGATTTCAGATTGAAATATTTTGGCGACATATTCTTTCCGGCTAAGTGTAGCTTAATCTTTTTTGATTGTTGGTTTATCAATGGCCAGATATCTTTCAATAACCAGTCAACGGCTTCAATATTAGGGAGCCAGTCCATTGATCCAAGATGAAATAATGAAAGACTATCAGCATCCATCTGTTCTATGTTCTTGTATTTGGCAGTATTCATTCCTGTTGGCGCCACTTCAATAGGAATATTACAGCCATCTTTCAGAAAAAGATTTTTATCTGGCTGCGATATAGCAATGATTGCGTCAAATTTATTTATGGCAATATTTTCATAATGTTTGAGTCTGTCGGATAAAAAATAAAGATAAGTTTTTTTTAATGGATTTTTTGTTGCTTTAGCAAGTCTTTTCCAGATAAGCCATTCCACATTATGTGCCCGCAATATGCACTTGGCTTTGCTGAATGTACGCACTGTTTGTAGGTAAGGGCTAAGAAATAATCCTTCAAACAATATGAAATCAAATGTTTCCGATTGCAGCAGTTCTTTCAGCTTTTGGTGAAACGCTTCCGAGTCAAAACGGACAATGTTATATGACTCGTTTGGTTTGAACAGATTGGCAAAAGCATCCCATGCGTTTACAGAGGCATCAAGAAAAACTGTTTCCAATTTATATTTTTCAAGCAATGCGGCATCAATGGAATTTATGTCCGTAAAATGTTTTTTGGTGTTGAACGAAAGCATTGTTACCTCTGCGCCCGATGCCGTGAGTGATTCGGCAAGGTTGTACATGGCAATGGTGGCGCCATCATAAGGCGGCAACGGAATACGCAAACACAGTTGAAGGATTTTCAAATTAAAGAAGGATTCTAAACTTATGTGCAAACTTAAAAAAATTAACACCCTTAAACCTTGATGATAAATTAATTTGGATATGAAAAGGAAAACTCATTAATTTTACAAATCTTTAAAAATAACATTACTACCAAACTAAAATCCCAACTATCATGCAACCAACCAAATTAAAAAGCGGCACAGTATGCGGGAACTTGCTTGCTGCGCTACTGTTGTTTTCAACAAGCAGCATAGCCCAACCATCTGATGCTTACGTAAGCATGAAGGCTACTGCTGTTGCAGGTACTGTACACGGAGTGTATTACATTGAACTGGCCGACACCAACAGTGTGAATCAAATTGAAATCAAACTCGGCACCGACTGGACATCTGCCGACATGGTAAATGCAGTGTTTACTTATGATACACCCGGCAGCCTGCCGCAGGGTTACAGTTACACTCGCAACGGAAACATCATTGCCATTGACATGGGCAATTTTCCCGAACAGTCTTCTTACTACGGAAACGTAAGAGTAAAAAATGGTGCAACATGGAGCAATAATTACACCTTTGTTTCAAACTGATTGTATTATAAAATCAAATTATGTTTAATGTTTAACATTTAAAAATCAAATACCATGAAAAGAATATATTCACTCCTCATCTATATTGTGTTTATAAATACATTTCCTGCACTGGCAACCACTTATACATGGACAGGAAACACAAGCACTGCATGGAACACTACGTCTAACTGGTCGCCATCAGGAACACCTACAACAGGCGATTTTGTACACATTTACAGTGCTACATACAATCCGCAACTTACAGGCAACCTAACCTTAAACGGAATTTATATACACAGCGGAACGCTTAATTTGAATGGCGATACCTTGTTGCTTAACTCCGGTACAAGCACTTTTAGCGGTGGCACCATAAGCAATGGCTTGTTGCAACTGCGCGGAACAGAAATTACATTTAACAGCACCACTTTTAATGCTCCCATTGATGCAGTAGTTGACCGTATTAACCTGAACGGATGCACGTTTAACAATTACTGTTATTTTGAAACCATTTCCAATGTACCCGGTACGGGAAGCGGTGGAGCAGTGTTTAACGACAGTGTTTACCTGTATCATAATTACACAGGGTCGGGAATTTGGGTGATGAACAACAACACCGGACACCGCTTTAACGGTAAAGTAACCATACATAACAAAGGAACAAAAGAAATCACTTTTACAGGTGCGGGCATTAATGTATTTAATGGTGATATAGTTTTAATAAACACCGGAGCGGGAGGAATTATGTTAGGTAATGATACGCTCACAGCAGGGCATACCATCAGCATTGGAAGCGGAGGTTTTTCGGCAGGCGATTTTAATGCTACTAATTTTTATCAGGATGGCAACACTGCTATAAGCCTCACCTTTACCGGAACAGCATTGCCAAGCATAACAGGAGCAACGTTTGGAGGTAATTTCAGCATTACTTCCAATGTGCTGTTATTTAAGAACTGTACGTTTAGCGGCACGGCATCATTTACCGCCACAGGTAGCGGCAGCAGCAGTTGGTATGGCGGCAATACATTTTATGGCAATGCCACTTTTACCAACAACGCTACGGCAGGCAACCTTCGCATTGATGCCGACACTGCCAACACCTACTATGCCGATGCCACCTTTAACGGCTCGCGCGAGCTAAGGGTGTGCTATGGTGGTGAGGTAAGCTCCTTTTACGGAAACATAACCACAGCAAACAACACCACCTTTAATGCAGGCACAGGCACACTGTGTCTTGCCGGCAGCGGAACACAGGCGTTGAGCTTTCACAGTAATACGCTTGTAAAAAATCTGATGCTGAACAAGAGCGGTGGCAGTGCAGCATTGTCAACGGCATTGGTAGTAAGCGGAACGGTAACGTTTACAAAAGGAACGCTCACCACCACAAGCAGCAATTTGCTTACGATAAACAACGGTGGCACAGTGAGTGGAGCAAGCGACAGCAGCTTTATTGACGGACCTGTTAAGAAAATAGGCAACAGCGCATTTGTGTTTCCGACAGGAAAAGGAAACAGTTACAGAGCTGTGGAAATAAGCGCACCTTCAAATACGACTGATGCTTATAAAGCAGAATTTTTTTATGATTCCATAAGTGTTAATACATCAAACATAGATACTACATTGGGATATGTTACAAGAAACCGATACTGGAAACTGAACAGAACCAATGGATCATCAAATGTGTATGTCAGTCTTTATTGGGGAGGTAGTTATGCGGTGCATGACACTGCGAAAACATATATTTCAGGGTGGAATGGAACTAAATGGCTGAATCTTGGTAAAGTAATTTATGGAAATAATAATTCGGGAAAAGTTACATCATCAGGCACTGTTACATCATATTCAGAATTTGCATTGGCTATCTCTTCTACTAATCCTATGCTTTGTGCTTCAACTCCACAAATTATTTTTCCAAAAGAATACTTTACGTTTGATGTTGTAAGTGGTAGCGGTTATGATTATAATCAATCTTCAGATCCATTAACCCCATCAATCGCATCAACATCCAGCAGTTTCGCTCTTCCTAGTATTACCAGTGCCAATATTGGAACACTTTCTGGAACAACCCAAAACTATTTAAAAAATGAATCCTCTGCTGCATCTTCTTTAACTTGCTCAAACCCTGTTGATTTAACAAAGGGGGTGATATGTGTTGAAATGCTGGTTAAACTTGATGCAAATTTTGTAAATCAAAGAGGGTTACGTTTTTTTAATTTTAAAGATAATTCAGGCGATAATGCTTTTTATGGGGGTATTGGCTATCCATATCTTTACCTAAATGCTAAAGTTATTGATAATATCAGCGATCCTAATAATCCCATTCAAATTGAAAAGAGATTACAGATTCCATTAGATGGTGTTGACAGGAAAAGCATAGATTATTATAATGACCAAGGATGGCACCATTTCGTTTTTAAAATAAATACTCATAATAATGAAAATCCACCTTCAACTGCACCGGGAAGATTAGAAATTTGGGTTGATGGCGAATTAAATGATTTTTATTTGGATGATGCTGACCTAAATAATTCATTGAGTATTTTACAACCAGAGTTCCGGCTTTTGGATGCAGGAATAGACTGTTTTTTAGGTAAAATGGATAACATTGCTATTTATGATGATGATGTTTGCCCTGAACAGCTTTATAATAATTATAAAACGTGTTTTCCTCTTCTAACCAATTTAGAGCCTGTTGCTAACTATTGTTATGATAATACAAATTGCGACCTTAGTTTAATAACTTCCATACCCACCACACCTCTCACAGGTGCAATGAATCCGAATGATTTTCCGGAAAATTATACTATAAACACAGCTCCATTATCAGATGGTGATTTAATTGATTACATAAACTCAACATGTAGTTGTAATTCATCTGATCCCAATTGGTTCGTTGAATTGGACGATTTTTTACAAAACTCTTATGATGCGCAATTTACAGGAGTAGCTCTTCCGTTAGATCAATTAAAATCATATCCTCTGCCACGGTATTTTCCCGGGCATTCATTCAGGCAAAATGTTAATTTTATGGGGGTTAATTATTTAGGATATAGTGGATACCCCCGAAGCGGAGGTTCTTATTCAATATCTGCTAACGCACCTACCTACAGTACAGATATTCAAAAAGAACTTTCTGAAAACTGGAATTACTCCTTTGTGGTTTGTGAAAATTCTTCAACTTATCCAAATACTTTTACACAAGCATGGATAAATGCTGCAAATAGTTACCCGGCAGACAGCCCTGTAAAATTTGCAATTACTACTAATAGAAATCATTTACCCAACTCTAAGGTAAAAAAGCAGGACTTCGTGCCGGATGAAGATTATTATTTAATGAGCTATGATTGGAATCCAACTCCTCCTACTCTGTCTCCAAATCAATTCTTAGATTCTGATGGAAATATTGTTTCTTCTCCTAAGATACTTAAACCCCTAAATGATCCAACTTATCTTAGTAATTTTTTACCTGATGGATTTGATCAAAATGTTATATTTTCCAGCATATTCGGTAGTTTAACAAAAAACGTAAGTTACGTTATTGAAAATAATGAATATACTCCTCAATTCAGTTATAATTCCAGTGGAATTCCGGCAGTGGCTAATACTATTAATGGAGATTATACCTTATCTCAGGGATGCAGTACTTGTGCAACACCTGATGATTGGAAGTCTTATCTTGGAGAATTTAAGAAAACTCTTGACAACGATTACCGTGATCAGTTTTTTGGAGGAACTAATTTTCCACAATTAGCTGATGCTGTTTATTTGAATTATGCCGTTGATGGTTTTGATAAGTATAATAAAAACTACAGATTTGAATACACAAACATGAGAGAAACGCAATCGCAGGTAATGTATGGCGGTTCTTCTCAATATTTATCTACCCCTGATTTTTATCCGCGCAGAGCTGCCAACTGGTTAACTACCGTTAGTGCTGACCACGGAATTGACTGGGTAAACAAATGCAGGACAAATGAGATAGACAATTTTAGCGACTATCGCTATGCGCCTTTTGTTGCTGCCGGATGGGAGCAGCAGGAAGAATTTAATATACGACCTGCACAATGGCTGTCATTGGTTAAAGCAGCCGGTATAATGGGTGTTGACTTTTATAACACCGGTTATTTTAATCTGAATGCTTTTTGGTTTGCCAATCCGTCAGGATATGTTTGGCAGGCAGTAATACCAAGTTACGCTCAGGCTGTATTCAGCCATGCGGAAGATTATTTTACTAACGGAACATTATCTAAAGGAAATGTACTTTTAGAAGTTACTGATGCTTCATTTGGATATGGGTACCGGTTTGCAGGAAGCCTTCCGAACGATCTTATTATGATTCGTAAAATAAATAATGAGGACAAAATACTGATTACCGGATCGCTTCAGCCGCTTAGCAATATTTCAGGAAATGTGCCTGATGATAGAGACATTGTGATTAATGATTTGCCGTTTTCTTCAACCACATCCGCCAAAATTAATTTCAGGCGGCAAGGCTCCACCTACATTTTTGACAATACCAATCCTGGTGATCCTGTATTTTATCAACTTGACAAATGGCATGAGTATAAACATCCTGAACGATGGAGCAAGGACTTTGATTTTGAAGCGGAAGTGTTTGATAATAAAAATGTCAATGTGGTTATTAAAACCGTTGATGCGACTTCTAATTCTTCTATTACCAATGGCGACTTTACCAATTACACCAGTTACATAACCTTTGCCGCAACACCTGACAATACAGGCGTGCAATATAACTTTACACCAAGGGCTGACGGGGTAAACAATGATTATGATATATGGGTGCGGGCACGCAGCAGATCAGGGACAAGAACAGGCTTTACAATTACAACCACATCAGTAGGCAACAGCAATTTCACACAAGATAATAAAGTATCGTGCGTAAGTTCCGGTTCATGGGAGTGGTATAAGCTGGATGATTGTACAGGCTCGGCTATGACATTAAGCAGCCTTACCGATGACCAGCAATATGTGCTCACGCTGCTGCCCATGAGCGATGATTTGGAAATAGACAGAATTTTATTGGATGTTGACAACAATGCAGGATTTACTGCCGCCTCGGCATGTGGTTATGATAAGGATATTCCTGATAACACAAGCAGCACTACAGTTTCCATTTCAAATAACGATTTTGTGAATATACAAGGCACATACATTGTTAATAGCAACCTTTCTCTCACCGGATGTATCATAAACGTTGAAGCAGGTGGCGAAATTGATGTGCAGTCAGGCGGCACATTCAGTTGTGACAACTGCCATATTTCAGCTTGTGGCGATATGTGGAATGGCATTAACAACACAGGAGGTACCGTAACGCTTACCAGCTCAACCGTTAATGATGCCCTTGCTGCCGTTAAATCCGTTTCGGGCAATGCTGTGGATGTTACAGGCTGCGTGTTTGACCATAATTACACGGCTATATGGCTTGAAAACGGCAGTTACAGCGCAAGCGATATTTACGGAAACACTTTTGAAAACACTGGCGGGCAAATTAATAAAGCGCCTCATGCAGGCGATGATCCTCTGCATCATATTTATTTGAATAACGTATCTGCCGTTACGGTTGGCGATGCTTCACAGGCTGTTAATACCTTTCATAATGCCCTTAACGGCATATATGCCGAGGCTTCCAATCTGAATGTGTATAATAATATCTTTAACAACATTGGCGGTAATAATTACCAAAACAGGGCTATTGTTCCTCCTGTTCCCCCCATTTCAATTCCTAATGCAGCCATTAATGCAAGAGGTGTTAAAGCCGGTTACAAAACCTTAAACGTGGGAGGTGCATCAACCGGGCAGAGCAATACTTTTAACCAATGCGAAATAGGTGTTTCCGGTTATATGCAGTTGAATGCCGACATCAGGAACAATGCATTTGCCGAATGTTATACCGGCATTGCATTAAGCTCCATTGGCGGAAGCGGCAACACCGTAAATATAGAAGACAATACAATAGACAAGTACAACAAAGGCATTTCCTTGTCAAATGTGTGGATGAATAACTCCACTGTAATAAAAGATAATGATTTGAACCTGGGTGCAGGCTATGATGCCGCGCATTACGGAGCTATGGGCATTGAAGTAAGTAATTTTATTACGCGGCAGGTAAAGCTCACAATAGAAAACAACCACATAGAAAATGCGCAAAACGGCATACAGGTGAGCAATGTGGGTTACACCATAAGCCCGGTGGGTTATGCGCCTTATGCTGATGTAAAAGATAACACGGTGCTGTTTGCCATACCTGTCGGATTAACGGCAAACCATGTAGGCTTATGGCTTGAAAACATGGCTTACGGTACGGTTGAAAACAATACTGTGCACTGGACTGAAACACCCTCCGGTGCGGGCAGTGAGCTTATGCAGGGCTTGCGCCTGAGCAACAGCGTGCATTGCGGCATTACAGGCAATGCCATTGAAAACATGGAGTCGGGCATTATGGTGTTTGGTAATTGCAGCCAAACCAATTTGTATTGCAACAAGTTTGAATCATGTTTTAACTCCACGTATTTCAGTAACAACAATTCTTCCAATCAGCTAACTGATCAGGGTCTGAAAGTGGAAACTATGGGAACTTATGACCCAACCCTGAGCGAAGGCTGGAAAAACCACTGGGTAAGCCCCGTTAGCGATAAAGCGGCAGGAGTTTTATTAGCTCCTAATATATTTAACTGGATGTATAAACCTTCAGTCTCTTTTGATTATGACCCGGGTAATTTCACAGGCTATTTTACCACATTATCTGCCGATAATGAAACCGGAAGCTGCACGCCAGCATTTACCACCGATGAGGGCTTGCGCGACCAGGCATTTGGTTCTCTTGTTTATGATTCTGTTATTGCCCATACCGATTCGTCCGAAATAAAATACCTCATGGAAGAGGTATTTTATAAACTGATGCGGAGCGATACCTCATGGCTTCACCTGCACGTGCCTTCCGATTCGGTTTATATTGACCGATACAATGCAGGCAAATCCGGCAATGCCGGAAACTTTGCAACGGTTCAGGATTCCATAGCTTCACAAAATTATTCTTCGGCTTCCGGAATCCTTACCGGAATCACCTCTTCGTTAGAACAGGATCTTGACAAAAAGTTTGTGCTTGACTGCTATTTAAAATACATTGCCGACACGCTTACGCTTGATTCCGCTACGTTTGAAAACCTGAACAAAGTAGCTGTTCAGCATCCGCTTTATGGTGGTGAGGGCGTTTATTTTGCACGGGCAATGCTTAATTTAGATATAATAGACATACTGCCTGGCGAAGAAGAAAGCCGCATGGCTAACACCGCATCACCGCCAGAGAATAAATTCATAGATCAGCAGGATGGGAAACTGTATCCAAGTCCCACCAAAGGCAGGGTTATTTTTGAAATGAGTTCCGCATTTGGAGCAAGTGCTAAACTGGATATTTACAACAGTTACGGCAGCCTTGCAGCATCTTATCCGCTTAATCCCAATGCCCGTTCTGCCGAATTTAATTTATCCGGATTAAAGCCGGGTGTTTACTCGTGCAGGTTATACGACAGCATTAATCTTAAAATGATTAATAAATTAGTTATTATTCGTTAGTATTTTTCAAAAAGGGGTTGCTGTAGCAGCCCCTTTTTGATTATATTTGCTATATGAAACTCAAGTTCATTTTTGTGTTTTTAGCTTCTGTGTTATTAGTAACCGATGAATCAAAAGCGCAGAACCGAAACAGCATCTGGTGCTTTGGCGACAGCGCAGGGATTAATTTTAGTAACATAAATAACCCTGTGCCTTTTACTTCATCTGTTGAAGGCAGAGGTTCTTGTGTTAGCATAGCAGACAACAACGGTAATCTTTTATTTTATAGTAATACATGGATGTATACAGCCCGAACAATAGTATGGAATGCTTTAAATGATACCATGACTAACTCATACCCCATGGGGGGGG